>JAALOO010000103.1_pt1 | contig 69937 bp, 32 predicted proteins | sample 7257641 | NCBI WGS metagenome assembly JAALOO01 (sample SAMN14085613, study PRJNA598686) | mite metagenome | biome: ENVO:01001000; feature: ENVO:01001002; material: ENVO:01001226; isolation source: single female mite from University of Michigan culture on fish food culture... ...
CTCTCTCTCTCTCTCTCTCTCTCTCTCTCTCTCTCTCTCTCTCTCTCTTTGGCCAATGTGCCCAATCTGCAATGCTGGTGCCTTCTTTTCATTTTACGACTCTGAGCAGGCTGAGCATTTGCTGCACCGATTAGACTCGCTGCCAACCAAAAAACAGACAGTAACAAAATGAACTTGTTTGAAACTTTTCCAGCCATTAAATCACTTTCAAAAAACGACCAAAGTTCTTTACTTTGATCAGTAAACTTTTTTCTCTTTTTCTTAAATACCACAAAGGTAATTGCTTGCAGCAAGCCTTCATTGCAAACTTTGACCGTCACAAGAAAGAGAAAAAAGAAAAAAGAGCTCAACTAGTAAAAGGCTGCAATTTGCTTGCTTTCTTTTCCCCCTCTGTTTGATGTTATAGCGACGGTCGATGGCGCGACGAGAACCTCGACGGCGGCGACGACGACGACAGTGACAGCGACGAGGAGAAGAGAGGACTCTCGGTGCTAAATGGATCTGAGTGGCAATGCACAAGTCTTGTGCACTGATAGATAGGTACAATCACCGCAACCAGCCAAAGTTGACGACTTTCTGTCGCCAACTACTTGCCACTACCTGCGCAGTGGTTTGCAGCAGCGTCTGTTCGGTTCTGCAAGTCGCCCTCGGCGCAATCAGTGCGCACTAATCAGCCGCAGCTCCTCTGCACTGGCCGACGAAGAGGGCACTAACCACCTTTGCTTTGTGAGTTCTCACCCACAATGCTTTGGTTCCTGTCAATTTGTCAGTCTGAAGTTCTATCTGTCTGTTATTGTTGGTAATGAGTTACCAATTATCACCTTTTTGCAGCATCCTATTGCCTGCTAAAACAAAGCGCTTTTATTTAAAAAGGGTGCCACTAAATTATCGACTGCACATGTTGCAATCTGCACAATTTGTCTTTTGCTCAATTGTCGCCTGCTTTTTGGAGCAATTAGGATTTGGCAGCAGCAGAAGCAGCAGCAGCAGCACCAACACCACCAGCACTTCCACTTGTGTGCCCTTTCCCCTGTTTTCCCCTCTCCGCCCAATGTGCTTTCTGTGACTGTTTGCTTTGTGACTGCGCTGATTAGTGCCATTGCCTGTGTGGCCAGGACAAACAGCAGCAGCAAGAACTGCAGCAGCAAAAGTGGCAGTGGCGACAGTGTCCTCTCTCGTACGGCATTCTCTGGAAGTGCCTTCTTTTTGCTGGCGACATTCTGCCACTGCCGCTGGTGGTGATGCTTTTAACACTTTGAGTTTCTCACCGAGTACAGGCACAGTACTACACTCTAAAGTTGGTGGTGGTGGTGGTGGTGGTGGTGGGCGAGTTACCAGCTAACTGTCCTAGTTTTAATTAGCAACATCAGCATTGAGTGTCGTCAGCAGCAGCACCGACACACAGACACAGACAGACAGACAGTCATATCCATCTTTTTCTTTTGATATCAGCACCAGCACTACGACCAGCACCAGAACCGGCAAACAGTAAGCATTTGCTTTTACGCTATCAAACTACACTGTGTGTGTGTACTGTGTGTGTGTTTGTGTGTTTGCAGAGATAGGAAGAAGAGCGTGAGTTTGGTTAGCAGAGAAAGAGCATAAGAGAGTCGTCTACTACCTCGATAGGATATCTCATCGAAGCTGCTGCCCTGTCATTCTCATGATCGTGTGCAGCCGACGACTCAGTGTGTGCCCGAGCCTGGCCGCTTGGCTTGGCGCCACTGAAATTTAAATCGCCAGCAAAGTGAGAGCGGCACTGAAAAGTGAGAGGATGTCAGTGTCAGTACTTTACAGTGTTGGTACAGTATCAATATTGCGCAAGTGTAGAAGAGTTCTCCGGCTAAAGAGTGGCTCCTTCCTTTGCCTTCCTTTGTCTGCCTCCCTTTTCCAAAACAGTGAAAGTAAGTGTCCTACTGTTCTCGTGTCCTGTGGCCGAAGAGCGGCAGAAACTGAAGGAGGAGGAAGGCGCTCTGAGTGGCGCAAAAGACAGCTTCTTCGTCGCCAGATCCCCTCTCTCGCAGGCATTCTCTCTCACCCTTCATCCTGCTCCTCTAGCCAGCCAAGAAGTAGTAGCAGCAGCAGTGGAAGTCTCTCTTCTACTCCTCCTCCTTTCTCCCTTCCTGTCTTAGGTTGTTCACTCTTCGGAGAGAGAGAGCGAGAGTGTTGCACAACATCATCATCAGCAGCAGTACCACAACTCATCCACACTGTCTACTCCACCGCAGTTGCTGCTGCTGCCGGACGACGATCAAGCGGCCAATCGCACTGAAACAGACGGACGGACAGGCAAAAAATTGACGTCTGCTCGGCGGATTCTGCTCGCTCCTTCAAGAGCGCCGTGGCCACAAGTGGTGGTAGCGAATTAGCTCCTTTCCTCTGCTGCTGTGGTAGCGGATGATAATGTGAGAGAATGATGATGCTCGGGCGAGTTTCTCGTGATCGAACTGCACCACACTACCTGTGCTTCGGCAATGATGCGGCTGTGAGCTAGGGGTCAGCTTTTTAAATGAGAACTGCTACCCAGAGAACCGAACAGATCAACTACCACTTGCCGAAGTAATTCACACTGGACACAGCTTTGCACAGATAGTAGAACTCGCTTGCAGTGTGTCCGCTTGCTGTGTTCCCTGTACCACTACAAGGCCCTCAGCATTGCTGCTAATGGACAAACTTCATCAGTGAACTTGTGTCCGGTGTGCGTGTGTGTGTGATGGCTGTGCTGGTGCTGATCCGATGTCGCGATACCGATAATGCCACCATCTGGCGCGACGTCTGACTGAGGCCCCTAGACTAAAGGGAAAAGGCTGCTGCCGCCGCCGCCAATGCTGCTGCTTCTGCAGGATGACAGATTTATTGCCCCTTTTCCATTTGGTTGCAAGGAAAAGGTGGTGCTGCTGCTTTTTTGCAGGCAGCTCCAGTTACGCGTGGCAGTTTGTGCATGTGCTCGATTCTGGCAGTGACTGAAATGCTGCTGGCAGCAGCAGTCGTTTAAAGAGACGAAATGTATCTTTCAGTGCCTTTCGATCAGTGCCTGTTGACCACACAGTCGCTGCTGCTGCTGATGCTGATGCTGATGCCGATGCCTCTTTTGCCTCTGTCACTAGCCTCGGTCATTGCCACCAGGTTCGACGACGGCGCCTCCAGCAGGGTAGTGAAGACTTTCTTCTTCTTCTCTGTGCATACATGTGCCGTGTGCATTTTTGGCTACTGCGAGCACATTTGTCGATGACTTTTCGTGCCTCTCTTTCTCTCTCTCTCTCATTCACTCGCCCTCTTTTGGAGCCAGTGCAGCGCCTCTGCCGGCACCTCTGACCTCTGATGACTGGCCAAGGTCGCCACTGTAGTGATTACCATCACCATCGCCATCACCAGCAATTCTGAAGACGCTCTTGGTCTTTGTAGATGTCAGTTCTTCAGTCAGCCACTTCCACACTCTGACACTTCTTCTTCTTCTTGTCAAGCAGTTCATCTGATGCTGATGCTATCCACCAGCCAGAAGAGCTTGGCTTCGGTCGACAGGAAGAGAGAAAGCCCACAATCAGCAAAAGTGAAAGAGGGGAGGGCAAGCAGGAGGACATTCTCAGTCTCAACGTTCTAAGCCAGGCACACTCGAAGTCAAGTCACTCTGGCAGGCGAATTCCCAGTTAAAGGCGCACACAGGCTCTTCAGGCCATTCAGCTATGGGCAGGCAGCTATGGGTGCACGTGTGCACCACTGGCTGGCACTGGCCAAACACTACTCCCTGCTTCTTTGCTTCCCTGCTGGCTTAGAGTGAGCTCAGAACAGGCACAGATGTGTGTCATTGTGCCTGAGCCTTGTTCCATTCCCCTCGCCATCGCCAATTACCGCCTCAAATTGCCGGTCGAAGGGTCCAGCCGAATCTCGGGTCCCGGGTCGGACGGCACAACGCAGCACAGCACAGTGTGACCATCCATTGCACACTCACACTCACATACTCTCTCTCTCCCTTTCACCCTCTGCCGTGTCCGGGTAGCCGACTGAGCTGAGCTGGCTCGTCGCGAAGCTCGGTCGCAGCTCGCTGGAGCGGTCGCCAAGCTGCCAAGTGTGCTCTTTCTCTCTCACCGGCCTCGCGAGTCTGACTATGGTCCGCTCTCAGTGCTGGTGGTAGCCTGGCTGGCTGGCTGGCTGGCTGCAGTAGTGTTACTGCTCCAGGCTGACCTCGCCCTGCACTCCCGCGCGCCATTATCTCGCGGATAGGCTCGCTCTCTCTCTCTCTCTCTCTCTCTCTCTCTCACTTTGAGGCAGTACTGTGACCTCCGCACTGAGAGAGTGCCTCCAGTCAGTCAGTCAGTCCGTGCTCCTCCATCGAAGCACATCCAGCTCTAGTCACATGCTCCTCTCTCTATCCTCAGCACATTGCCCGTAGTCGTGGTCGTCGTCGCCGACGTTCGCCTTGCTCCAATGCAAAGAGATTCTCCTTCATTGGAGATGGCTGGTCTGCAGCACGCATGACGCTCTCTCTTCTCTTCTCTTCAGGGGTAGCGGTTATTGGAGGAAAACAGGCGAACAGAACAGAACAGAAGAGCAAAATACACAGCACTTTTGCTGCGGCGGCTGTTTCTGCTTCGGCTGTTGGTGTTGGCTTTACTTTTCGCTTTTCGCAACTCTGGCTCCCTTCCTTCCTTCCTTCCCGGACTGCGGCGGCGACTGAGGACGGCAGTGTGTATTCCACAGCCACTGAGAGAGAGGGCACAGACAAACAGACTGAGTTAGTGAGTGAGAGAGAGAAAGACAGTCGGTGCAGAGCGGCCACCTTTGCCCCCTCCCCTCTACCATTTTACTGAATCCACCACCGAAGAGCCAGCACCAGCACCAGCACCAGCAGAAGCAGGAGTAGAAGAAGAGCAGCACTTTGTTTTCCCTTTCTGGCGTTTAGTCGCTCCTTTTAGAGGTTTTCTCTTCTTCAGCTTCAGCTCTGTGGGAACCTCAAAGAATTGACCAGTGAAGCACTCTCTTCTTCTCTTTCTTTTTATGCTGTGCTCTCTATCTCTCAATCCTAATCCTCGTCGGTCGTGTGTTTTGTTTTTGTCCTGTGCTGTGCTTGCTTTCTACTCCTCCAACATGCCCGAGCATTAGCAGCAGCAGCAGCAGCAGCAGCATTTGAATTGGAAAGTGTGCAGCACTCGAGGCTTGGAGGACCCAGCTGGTCAAATGCGGTAACTACTACCTTTATCAGCCACGGCACATCATTGGAGACCGCATTGGCTACATTACCACTGCCCATTACCACTGCCTTCTTTTTCTTCTTCTTTGTCATCTGCTCAGCACATTTACCCATTCGTCATTGTAGTGTGTATGTGTCTCCTGCAGTGAAAACTATTGTCCAGAACAGAAAAAACAGTACCACCATCAGCATAGACACATGCTCGTCCTCAGCTTCTCTGCAGGTAGTAGTAGTAGTAATAGTTGTGGCTGTTGTTGTAGTACCTGGGGGCCTAGTGGATCTTTAAATATGGGATTACCTTTCTGCTGCAGTCTCCGTTTGGCACCCTCCCTAATTGCATTCTTCTTCCTTCTGGTGAGAGTTAGGGAATGGAGGAGAAGGCCAGGCAAATCAGGGGAAATCAATCACAGTGCACTCACACGGCTGAACGGCGGTAATTAGTGCTGTCGCTGATTGCTCACTTCTGCAGACGCGTTCCTCTTCTGCTGCTCACTCACTCACCACCGGACATTAGTGTCTTTTAGTGCCCCTAGTTTTCGCGTTGCTCAACTTTGTTGTTCTTTTTCTTGCACTCCTTTTTCGCCGCTGTTTTTGGTCATCTGGCGGAAACTCTGTCGTTGTCCTCACCTGTAGAAGTCACCACCTTACCTTAGATATGATGTGACCTGACTCGGTCGAACCGGTGGTGGTAAGACGTTGGCCGATAAACCTCCTCCGAGCAGCAGCAGACTTTGCTGAACTTGCACAGCCGTCTGCACAGCTGGAGGAGCAGTGGCAGAAGAGTGCCAAGCTTCCATTGACCGGCCAGCAATCTGCGAGCGTTGTGTTTTTCTTCTTCTTCTTCATCTGCTGCTGCTGAACATATTTGCTGAGTTGCCTTTAATTTTACCACTTTGCCGTAGTAAACCGTTTCGCCCTCGTCTCCTCGTTTTTAGTGGCGCAATCACAACTTCCTCGTACAACTTCTTTTTTTCTTCTTCTTCTACTTTCTGCTCCCACTTCTGTTGTTTTTTCTGTAGTCTCGTTTACTTGTTCAGCCTGTGTGGCTGTCCACTGAACGACGATCATAGCAGGCTAGTTAGCTAAGCTTTTGATGACTACAGAGCCAAAATGGCTGGACACGGTACTGGACAGGTAACGGTTGCAGCACTGTTTTGTGGTGGTTTGCTTAATTCATTGTCGCCTTTACTATGGATAAAAAACTTTTCCCCCACTTAACCATTTGTGCCTACCTTCTTCAACCGTCTCTAACAAACATTTTTCTTCTTTCACCCGACAGCATCATCAACGACAACAGCACTAGCCGCAACCCACTTGAAACTGCCACTGCCTCGTCTCTACCAAAGACAATTCTCCTTTCTACCACTGCCACTTCTGCGGTAGTCACTTCCAATCACCACCCAATCAGTACTAGCTCTGAAGACCATGTGATACCACCTTTAACATCATCCCCATCATCCTCATTCGCCAGTATGTCAGCAGAGAGAACATCAGCAGCGGCCATAGTTCAGCACAGCAAGAGCTTGACAAAGAGCTCGTTCGGTGCTCACAGCCACCGGCACCACCACCATCACCAACAGCCATCTGTGGACTGGTCATCTGCCTCAGCAAAGTCATCAACCAGCACTGCCATATCACCATCTTTTCGTTCAAAGTCAGTCTCTACCTCCTCGACCAGCTCTTCAGGCTGTGGCGAGGACCTCGACCAGTTGGTCAACTCACCGGAGGGCGACCATAGTGGCGACCATGACCACCACCACCACCACCATCACGACTCGTCACCGGATTCGCCCGATTCAGGCGTCAGTAGCTCGGCGAACAGCGCTGATGATCTCAAGAACAACGAGGGAGACGAAGAAGAAGAGGAGGTGACCATGCACCAGCACCAGAGAGAAGCCTCCTCTGTGGAAGTAGCCAGTGCAGTCAACTCTCGAAGTGCATCCCTTCGCAGCAGTCATCACTGTTCTTCGGTTTCTAACACTAGTTTGACGATCTCATCTGCAGTTGTTCAGGCTCGCCAGATTGTTGTTCAGCAGACTGTGTCAACGGTCAGCTCATTAAAAGTGACAAAGAAGAGTAGTAGCACTTCTTCAGTAGAAGCCTCAAACAGTTCAGTTGAAGTGAGTGAGCTCAAAGCGGCCATCCAGGTGGAAGCCGCCTGCAAGTGGCACAAATGCGACTGGCCGGGCTCCTATGAGGAACTGGAGGATCACATTCAGGATTTGCATATCACCCTACAGCCGTACTACGACGAGAACGGCAAAGTGATTCGATGGACAAAACCACCGAAGAGGAGTGCCCAGCTGAGAGCCAACTTTGCTGCTGCTACCGGTGCCGATGAAACCGACGAGACGCCCTGCAACAGCGAGCCAGAAGCGGACGGATCAGATGACGAACAGGCGGGCCAGAGCGACGATGACGACCGCTCAATGTCCTCGGCCTCCTCGATGCGCATCACCCGACGTACTGGTCGCCTCCTCGCCGACTACTCCGCCTCTGGCTCCAGCAAACAGCAGCAGCATCAGCAGAAGATGACACGTCAACAGAGTCTGGGAAACAACAACAACAACAGCAGTTCAGCAAAGGATTCCAAGCAAACCTCCTCCTCTGGCATGGAGTTCGTCTGCCTGTGGAAGGGCTGCCGAGTGTACGGCGTGCAGTCGTCGAAGCAGTGGCTGGAGCGACACGTCCGCGAGTACCACATGGGCCCCAATCTGCACAAGTGCATTCTCGCGGGCTGCACGCGCCGTTTCAAGACGCAGAATGCACTGCAGAAGCACCTCGAGACGGCGCATTTCAGTAATCAGAGTGGGAGTGGCACCGGTAATGGTGGAGGTGGAAGTGGTCTTAATCAGCAGCAGCATCATGAGCACCACCACCACCACCACCACCACAACTTCTACCACCTCCAGCAGCACCACAACTTTGATCAGCTGTACAGCATCTTTGGCGAGGGCAGTCGTGCCCAGCACGCCAAGCAGAAGATCTGCTGCGCCTGCGCCTGCCACGCCAAGTGTATGTGCTTCATTTGTGATAGTGAACACGCCCCCTCGGCGACGACTACTACTACTGTGACTCCCACTACTACTGTGAATCACCACCCGGCTGAACAGCAACAGCAACATAAAGAGAAGGAACAACAGCGATCTCTTCGCCATCGACCGTCAACGACGGTGCGTGATGGTCAACCGCTGAAGAACCGCTGCGAGAGCACCGATTCGGCCATCAGCCTGAACTCGCATGCCTCCTCTGCGACTGCTGAGCACTGTCTGCCACCATCCACTTCCACTTCCACTTCCATCTCCAGTCTTTCATCGTCCTCTTCCGCTGCCTCCAGCAGCAGCAGCTGCTCATCTGAGCACCAGCAACACTCGACCAACTGCTGCAAGCAGTACGCAGAGTTTGGCCCGAATGCCGCCTTTCTCAAAAACAGGAAGAAGCTTCTTAAGCGAAAGAAGTTTTTTACTCCTCGTATGTGTTTAGCTTATTAACACTTTAAATGTTGCTGACAATTTTCTTTCTTTTCTTTACAGTTCCAAAACCGAATATCAAGTTTGACTTTTTCGGTGATCAAGCGGCGGCGATGGCCATCTACGCTGCTCGCCGGAGACGAATGCAAGCAGCTGGCATCAAGTACATCTACCGAATGATGGAACGTACTGAGGATGGAACATTCGTAGAGGCGAATTTAAAAACAGCACTAAAAGTGAAGTCCTCATCTGAGAAGGACGAATACAAGGAGTACATGTCAGAGGATAGCTCAAATGACTCTGATGTTGGATCTAGTGACGAGGAACGGGAAGAAAAGAAGGTGAAAAATGAACCTGAAAAGAAGAGACGCATTTACTACTGCATGGACGAGCGACTCTTTAGCGAGTACATTACATTTACCACCAAGGTATGTGTTTCATTATTCTCATTGCCACTATTTTTCATTGAGTAACTTTTGTGTTCATTTATTATAGATTATCGGCACTAAGAAATCTAGCTCGGGTGAAACGAAGCTTCAGCTGCAATGGCATCCAAAGGGATTGTAAGTGAACGCCTGAATTTGGGTTTTCTAATCTGGTTAATTTTAATTTTGTCCTTTTTTGTCCCTTTTATATCAGCTATGAAGACGAGTGGATCAAAAAGTGCGACCTCGAGTTCTACCGCTCTCGAACCGTTCCTCGGAGCGTTCTGCCAAAGTCATTTCTCCAAGCACTAGACGAAGCACAGTCCAGTGCCAGCCAGGCAGCCGCCAGCGTCAGCAACGGCAAGAGCACCGTCTCCAAGAACACTGCCAACAAAAACATCATCAAAGCAAAGAACTTGGGCAGCAACAAGTCAACAGCCAAAAGATCTCACTCACTCAATCGAAATGGCCGCACCGCTGCCCTTGGTGCGGAGGAAAGCGAAAGTGATGACGGCGCCGCCGCCAACACTGCCGCGTCGCCTCCTCAACGACCCAAAAGACTGCGACGACAGCCGTGAAGCTCTAAAACTACTTCCACAAACCCTGCAAAAATATTATGACTTTCTTCTACTGAAAAAAGAACTATACTTTTACCGCTATTCTTCTTTACCTTTTTCTTTACTAAATCCTAACACAACGAGCTGTACAACACTGATTGACGGTGCAAAGTTTATTCTGCTCTTTTGTACTCTCTCTTTTGCATCAATTCTTTCTTCCTACCCGTTACTCGTTACTCCTGAGCTCTCTATTGCCTGTCACTTTTTTGCTCTATCAAATTACCTTTGTCTCAATTTTACAAACTGTCGGCCCATCCTCACCTGTCCATGATTATTCTCTTTGTTAGTGCTGTCACCAGCAATCATTACCCCGCAACCACCGCCACCTTCTTTTCTATTGAAAAATTCAAAATTTTGATCTCTTTTCACTTCTTTTTTACACCCCTTCTTTCTACTTTTACACTTCTTTTTACTTTGTTTTGTTATTGACCATTCTTACTACTATTCTTCCTTCCACCGCTGTGTTACACACCTATTACACTCTTGTACACTCTACTTCTTTTTCTATTTCTACTTTACCTTTCTACAACACGTTTACACAATTGATACACTTTCTTCCTCTTTCTATCTTTTTTATTTAAACATTTATACCTTAGGAACTGAATACCTCTCTCAATTAATCACTCTTTCTCGCTTTCTAGTTTGACTTTTTTACCAAAGTCGAGCCCATTCTCCAAAGGAAGTGCCAAGTGCACATAAACACAAACACACACACACACACAAACAAATGCAAGCAAGCATACTTTCTCTCTCAGAAGTGTTTCTCAATTTTTTTGTTCAGTACTTACCTCTTTTCTTTGCCAAGTGCTCTAAACACCACTTTTGCGAAGAAATCGATCGCACCCAATTGAAATCGAAACCTCTTCCAGTCAGGCGCTGAGCCACGATTCCCTGTGTTCAGATGCTTGCTTCACCACCGCCACCACCACTGATAACTGTTCACTGTCCACACTTTCTTTAACTTTCTTTTACAACTTTTTATTATTTATCTAATGTACATACACCCTCGCACACACACACACATCATCTGACACACATTTTGCCAGAACTCTTCCTCCTTCTCTTCTTCTAGTGAGACCCTTTCAAGCGACTGTTCTCGAATGCTCTGTGTGAAGCTCCAAACTTTGCCCTGACAAGAGTGTTGCTCTACCTGCCGTACAAGTACACTACCAACTGTTTCTCAAACTGTTTCTGTTTAGCTGAAAAAGCAGCCCTCTCTTTATTGATGGACGGTAGTGGAGCTTCAGTTTCTTTCCCTTTCTGTTGAGAACACTGATCGCTAAAATATTTTGAACGGCGGTACCGTTGAACCATATACACTACTACTACTACTGTACCAGATTTTGTACTTTAAGAAAGAAAGACAAACACACTCTCTATTTGCAACGCTGTTTTTTTATCAACATAAACTATTTATTACCTCTTTCTACGCATAGTTTATATGTCCATAAAGTCTATTTGCTACCGCTTATCAGCCACTGCTTTTTCCCCGACTTTTGCACTCGATCGGTTATTACTTTGGCTTCAGCTGCTGTTGCTGCCGCCGTGCTCGTGTACTAATTTCCATTTTTGCCAATTAGCTCTACCAGCTTTGCCGAGGATGTTGATTGACTACTGCACGAAGCAGCACTAGGCCAATGGCTCATCACCACCGTCATCATCATCATCATCATCCTTTTCCTTCTCCTCGGCAGTAGTAGGCCTGAGCACGTGTCAGCACGACTGACTGAATGACTGCGCTTGACGACGATCTTGCTAATTGCCAGCGGAGGATGCTACTGGCAAAATCGACAGTAAAGTGATTGGTGATCAGGCTTGCTTGCTTGCTTGCACAGTTCCGCTAATGTCTGAGAGACACCCTGACATCCTCCACTACGGCACTAGTGACCGCAGTTTGCAGTTCATCCATCTATCCACACAAGCACACACAAGCTAATTGCCATCAGTTTTGGGGGCTTCAGTTTCAGCTGTGTGATGATCACTCTTTGATTCCGCGCACTCTGTGATGCGCTCGCTCGCTCGCAATTTGATTGATCGGCTAATAGAGTCGCCTGCTGTGTGTGATGCTGCTGTTGTTGTTACAGTTCAGTTCAGTACTGAGCTCTCATTCCGCATCGACTGCACTACCATCACCAGCATCATCATCATTATCATCATCCGCTTAGATCTTCCTCCTCTTCCTCTAGGCTATATCCTTCTGCGTGATCGCATTCCTCACCTTCTTACTTCCCACTCTCCCACTCTGTCATCTTTTCACATTGCTAATTTATTCTGCGGCAATTGCGACTGACTGACTGACTGATTCAGGCGCCGCTGATCTGTCGGTGTTAGTGTCGCAGCAATTGGCACTGTGTTTGTCGATGTCTCCCACCGCTGTCAACTTCAATGGATGCACATTCACATTGCTTTTGGATGCAGTCATGTCAATTTGATTGCAGAGTCTAGATCTGCAGTCGTCAGTGCAGTGGATAGCTTTTGTATTGACTCATCAGATTGGAGCTTCAAAGAAAGCGAGATATATTGAACTAATTGGATCATATCGACAGCAGCTAAGGCGGCAGCAGCACTCAATTGCACACAAACACAATTGAAAGTGACTGCAAAACTTGCTCAGCAACAGCAGCAGCAGCACGCTGAACATCTTTATCTTCTTTTCCTCCTTCCTTTTCGGCGTTAAAAATCACTCACAATTTTCCTCCCCAACTACAGAGCATTGTTACAGCTGTCCACTACTGCTGCTGTTGCTGATGTTGTTCTCACTTGTTTCCCCGACACTGGACCGACTAGTTGAAAAAAGCTATTTATTTCGCCAAAAACAGCACTTTTTGAGTTTCTTCCAGAAAAAACAGCATTTTTTTGCCGCCACTGTGAATGTCTGGCTAATTAATCATTTTCACTTGAATTTTGCAGTGAAAATCAAAGCTTAGAGATGATCTTCGATTGTTGCCGTGGAGGAAGGAGCAGGAGCAGGAGCAGTCGTCGTGGTCATTTGGCACTGCAATTGCAGTCGCATCTTTCCCTTTCCGCACAACACGTATTTGCATGTGTTTTGCCTAGCAGACTGTTCAGGGGAGAAGATGCTCCACACAAAACAGTCCATTAGTGTAAGTCCAATGGCAATTTATGCCTACCGCTGAAAGTTAAGTCCAACGAGGAAAGATTTGTTTCCACCAAAATAGCCACTTTGCGGTTGGCTGACTGCCGTCGCTGCAATCGCCGCTTCCTCTGCTGCTGCTGCTTCACATTGAGCAAAGATCATAAATCGAACCGACACTGCTGTGGCCACTTGTCTGCTAGTTGTTAGCTGGAGCATCATCCTTTGCCTTCTCCTCCTCCTCCACCTCCTCTTTCCTTGCCCTCTCGCCGCCAACTCTTTGCCTGGTTGCACAGACAGATTACTAACCGCTAATTTGCAAGTGCTGCCATTCCACCATTCGCCGAAATGTGACAGTGAGACGGCGGTGTTCAGACATTCAGGCAGCAGCAGCAGCAGCAGCTGATCGTACAACTGTAGTTTCAGTGGCTGCAGCCTCGTCATACTCTTGTCCTGACTCCTGACTCTTGTCTTTTTTCTTGTTTTGCCTTGGCTCCTGCTTATCCGATGTCTTATTTTGCTTTTTAGTGCCATTTTCTCTTGCTCGTATTACACTTTTTTGTTGTTTTGCCTTGTTTTTTTTCGACACTTAAGTCGTTTGAAGATGCTTCAGAAATGAGTTATCCAGTGATCGTATATCCACCATTTTATTTGAATATTATAAACCGCTTTATCATTTTGAAAAATTGCATCTTGACACAACAACTCATCTGTTGTTGTCGTGAAGCTGTTTTCCCTCAGTGTAGACGGTTTTAAATTCTTTCTTTTTTACCTAAATGATCATATTTGAATATTCATGTACGCTAACACATTCGTTACCGAAGTACACTCTATGCTCGTAGAAAGCAGACACAGACACAGAAATATGACCACTGCAAATGTAGCGTGTCAATGAGAGGGAAAGTGATTCAATTGCCGATTGTCTGTCCGAATGTGTGTGAGCTATTGCTTGTTGGTGGTTTCAACTGTATTTTTGTGTTCACCACAGACCGACTGAATGAATGTTTGTGCATTATTCACCGACACTTCCCCAATTAGTTTGAATGGACTGGTAAATTGTGGGGCCGTTGGCTTTCGCCCTTTGCCTACACTTGCGCCTGCACCGCAGTTGCTGCTGTCCGCACCAGCATCAGCATTCAATCATTGACTGTCTGCGGTTGGCGATGATACTTTCACTTCTCTCGATCGACTTTGCATTTCAATGGCCATCAACTGCTGCCAGTGCCAAAAAAGTGGCTTTGTGCTGTTGTCTTGTTCTTCTCCCTCTCCTCCTCCTCATCTTTTTCCCCTTCTGAACAGCAAATGAAATGAGCTTTGTGCACTGACCGGCGGCGGCGGCGGCAGGCGGACTGTACAATGGCCGCATGGTCTATATTTAAAGATGTGCTCACTCAATCTCAATTGAGCAGCGAACGATATGGTGTGCTCGAGCAGCACTGAGTAGAATTGCTCCACTCTCTCTTTCTTTCTTTTTCTTTTTTTTGTACTGAACTGCAGAGCTAGCAGCTCTAACCGGACAAATGGCCATTTGTGTGCCCACCACCACCACCATCTGCAGTGCACTGCAAAGTTGCACTGAGGCAGTGAAACAATACTGCACGACATCGGCGGCGATGTGTTGTTGCGCTTTGTTTTAGCTGTTCGTTTCGAGGCTCTCTGTCACCCAAGCCCACCACCACCACCACCACCACCACCACCACCACCACTCATCAACAAAGTGGAAGAGTTGCCAGTGATGATGGTGGTGCACACACTGGAAAAGCTGGCAGGAAAGAAGAAGAAGAAAGAAAGGAAATCAGCATCAGCCAGCAGCAGCAGCATCAACAACAACATTTTCAACAGCAGTCGCATTTCGCATCAACATCAGCTTGGGCATTTGCATGCACTCCGCATGGTGCACCGATTATTCAAAATTCAATTGGCTAATTAAGTCGGACGTTAGTGACGCTTAGCAGTAATAGAAGCAGTAGTAGTGGTAGTAGTAGTCTTGTTCTAGTAGTAGTGGAGATGGCACTCTTCAAACGTGACCTAACACTCTTCACTAGTCGCGTTCAGTCGCTCAGTTCGGTCTACTACCGCGCTCTAACGTCTCAGCAGCCTATTTGCCTATGTGCTCTTTTTCTGCCCTTTTCCGCCGGCACCTCTCAAACTCTCTCTCTCTCTCAATCTCCATCCTCCAAATGTTTCTGTCTTCCTCACTGGTGGCAAATGTCTTCTTCTTCTGCTTCATTCTAATTGAAAGCTGATTACATTGAGTTTGCACTAATTGCCGCTGCGCAATCTCCAATGATTGTGCTGATGTGCTGAGATCTAACCAAAACTATTATCCTTCTTTTTCTTCTTCTCAGTAGTAGACCAGTAAACCTTTACGCCTAGGGCCGGGCAGTAAAAAAGATTGCTCACTCTTGGTGTGACGTGCATTTTGGTCGTCATCACTTACTTTTTTGTTCACTTTCATTCTGTGGTCAAAAGTGGACTGTACCGCTCTTTTTGTTGTCTCTTGTTTGAGAGCAGTCCGCACGGTATCGCCGTCCACGATCAAGTGTAGCCCGTGCACGCTGCACTCCCTCTCCTTCTTTTGCTACCTCGATAAGTTGTCTATCTATAGTGCAGCCAGGCAGTCTACTTTTCTGTATTAAGCCTACCTGCCCCTCGTATGTCTGACTGTCTGTCTGCCCATTTGCCTGCGTCTCCGACGCAAACGCTCTTTCAATTAGACGCCCGTAAGAAGCTCGGCAATTGTCCAATTAACATGCGTGCGGTAATTAACACAGCATTGTGTCTGTATGTGATTCCACTTTTGGCACACTTCGTACCAAATGCCCGAATTCCACTCTTTTTCTTCTTTTTTCTGCCACCTTGTTTTCACTGCCTGCCCGTGCATTACCACTTGAATGGCAAAATGAGGAGCAGGCTAAAAGTGAAAGTCATCCTCATCGTTGTCAGTTCATCTTCATCAGCTCCATCATCTTCTCTTTTGATGAGGCTCTGACTGATTGAATTTGACTGCAGCGTACCGCAAAGACCATCACCTCGTTTTAGAATGCCCACTTGTCGTCTTGTTGTTGCTATTATTATTGCCAGCACTGGTCTAATTAGGAACTCTCACTCTCACTCTCTGTGCCTGGGTCGCACGCCTGCTGCTGCTGCTAACGCTGCCTGTCGCCAATCAACACGGCCGCATCATCATCAGCGGTGGTGGACAAGCTTAAACTAAGCGAAGAGCTAATGAGATAACAAAGCACACAGTGCACGCTGGGTAATGTTGCTGCTGCTGCTGCAGGTAAACGATGAACGACGATGACGACCACTGCTGTTTTCCCATTGTCTGGCGCCTTCTTCTTTTTCTTCTTCAATTTGTCTGTCTCTTTGCATTACCTTCCACCGCCGCCACCACCACCACCACCACCACAACTACTGTTGCTATCTCAGTGAAGACATCTTTAGGTCCGAGAGTGTCGGAGAGAAAGTAGCATCGTCTTCACAGAAAGCCTCTGGACAGCGCCTGCAAACGGCAATTATGGTAATTTTAGGTCGCCAACGAAGAAGCTTCACTCATTCTCCCTCGTCGCTGGAGTACACAAACTCCTTCACGACGCACAGTGTGTGTGTGTGTTTTCCTTCCTCCGTCTGCGTTTAGTTTATTAATAATAATCATTGCTGCCCATTACAGAGGGGAACGAGGGGGCAGAAGAAGAAGAAGAAAGGTAAGGTAATGACGAGCCAGCGACAGATAGAATTGGATCCAGCTAGAATAAGAACAGTATCTTCTTCTCTTCACTGCCCTGAGATGATCTCAGCTGTGAATGTGCTGCTGTTGCTAAATGTTGACTAGTGTCTCGTGTTAATAACTGCTGCTATGTCAAATAGCAAATACACACACAGACAGACACACGTTCACCCACTTACCACAAGACATCTTCACAAGCAATCCCACCACTTTGCAGGTTCTGCCCCTTCTCCGTTGCGCTAATTGACTCGCACACATTATCTATCTAACTCGCTAACTCGCCTACTCACGTTGCACAGAAGTGTCACTTCTTAAAAGCCATTATCTTCTCGCTCTCAATGGCGGATTTATTCTCATCCTCATCTGAAACACAGATAGCTTTTGCTTTTGCTCATCACAACACAGAGGAATTTCCTGGTTTTTCTCAAGTTATTCCATTTGATATTTAAAAAAAGTAAACTTTACAAGCGGTAAAACTACATTGTAATTGAATCAACTAACTAACCAGTAGCTTGGGTTACTGCAAATGACTTTTTCAACGATGACCAAGTCTCATTTGTCATCAATTTGAAAAGTTAGAAGAGAAAAACTGGCTGCCTACTGTCAAATGATAATTTATAATTTAACTAGTTTCTGCAAAGTTGAGGCGATCTAGTTAAAGTGCTGCACGGAACTGACTGCGTGTTGGTCACTTCACCACCGGCAACTTATTTTTAGTGCAACATGAGAACGACAGTGAGCATAACACGCATTTAGCCAAACCGCCAAACAGAGAGCTGGATACTCTGCGATATATAATAATATTATTTATTAGTAGTGTGATTCACATTTGGGCGACCACTTCTGATTAATCGTGAATGCGCGGCTATCGATTTTTCATTTCATTTTTTGTTTGCCACCTTTTCCCTTTTTTTCGTTTGTTGCTTAGTGGTTTTCCAACTGCAAACTTTGTTCACTCGGCGTGTTTGCCTCATTTAGCGCTTCTTTTTTTCAATTTTGCGGGGTATATACTGCACTGGTTGGAGAAACAGATTAAATTGATTAAAGCTCGGGCTTTGGGCGAGCGCGCGCGTAGGCAATTCATATCTGCGCCACATTGGTGCTGCTGGTGGTGCCATCAACCACACAGTGCCATCAGTTTAGCAGTTGGTCAGTTCCCTTTTTGCATTATTATTTTTATTACAATTTTCTTCTTTTTGATGCTCATAAGCCATTTTGACTGATAGAAGTCGTCCAAATATAGTAGCATCAACAACTGCTGCTGCTGCTGCTGCTGCCTGCTGACTGACTCGGCATCAGCTGAAGGAGTTTTGATGCATTTATTCACAACAACCAGTGTGTCCAACAAATCCCGTGTTCAAGGGAAATGCGGAAATTTTTTCATTTGAAGCACATACACAGACACACACACACCAGTCATACACACCGCAAACACAGACACCGTCGTCTGTGCATTAATTGTAAAAACGGTAATTTGTAAGTGATTTCCAACACGATGTTAATAATAAGATTACACAGTGAGGAGCGCACCGATGAGTGCTGTATGGCATAATGGCGTAATGATAATTAGCAATGAGGGCCTATGCCGCTGCTGCCAACGGCGTCTAAACGGAATCAATTGGCTAGTTGTTGTTGTTGCCAGTGTCTAGTCTCTGTCTGTCTGTTTATGTGTGTGTGCGTATGTCCAGCAATGATCGTGATCAGCAGTTCAACATATCAGTACTGCTGCTGCTGCTGCTGTTGCTGCTATCAGTGCTCATCTTCAGGCAATGAGACGAACATGCACCAATTGTTTCCGCTCGGACAGCTTCGGTGTATTTGCGTGTGTGTGTGTGTGAGTGAGTGCATACACTGAAAGATGCCGTCTCAGACTGCGAAAGATCGATAGCAGCGAAAATATATCAACTGGCAGAGATGAAAACAGATTTGTCTGTCCAGCAGTTGACTGGCAGTGGACTGTTGTACTAGCAGAGCAACTGGTGGTGGTGGTGGCCAACTGACGAGATGGATGAAAAGTGATCCACCACCGTGTCGTCCGTCGTCCGCCGTACGTCGTCCGTTCGATCGATTTATCCTCCGTTTGCTTTCTCTTTTTCTGCTTCGATTGGAATATTAATTAATTGGCCGGCACTGATTAGCCTAGATGAGAGAAAAAGAGGATAGAGTGAGGGAAAAGAGTTTGAGAGATAGAAGATCAGCAGCTTTGTGGAAGCTTCAAACTGTGACTGTTTTCCGACTGTCGAACTGTCTTACTGTAAAAAAAGAGGGGGGATGAAATGTAAAGTAGCAGTAGCAAAAGTAGAAGAAGATGGACAAGGAGAAAAAAAATGAAAAAGAAGATGAGGAAAAGCGTCTACAGGTTGAAGTCGAGCAGCAAGCGTTGTTGCTGTTGTAAAGTTGGCTAGTTGGCTGGCTAACTCACTAAATCGGTGTAGCTTTTCTACTACCTTTTCGTCGTCGCTGACATCTCAATGAACGGTGATCATTGCAAAAAATCGACTTCTACAGCAGCTGCCGTTGTCTGTCATATATCATTGACCAGGTGAGTCAGTCACTCACTCACTTTCCCTTCTGCCTTTCTTGTTCCCTGTTTTTTTTCTTTTTCTCCAACGGGATGATGCATTTAAGGTGTCAGGCTAGTTTTTGCGGCCGCTCACACGGAACAAAAACAGCCAAACACACTCAACACAACACTGAACTGAACTGAACTGGAGGGGACGACAGTGAAGACAAATTGGCGGTAGACTAAATGTCTTCACAGAGAAGAACTGCCTGTGATCACTCTTTGCTGCTGCTGCTGTTGCTGCTGTACTGTATTTTTTGTGATATTGTCTCTCGTCGCTTCTCGAGGGCCTCAAAAGCTGAAAGATTGCACTAAAGAAAGCACTGCACGCACTTCAGCGTCTTCAGGCGCAGGCACCGAGTATTGGTGGCAGTGGTAGTGGCGTTGATTTCACTCACTCTTCATCGCTCATCGCTTCTTCTCCCCTCTTCCCCTACTTCATAAATGTCTCATCCTTAATTGTACTTGTAAGGTTTATAGCCGCTGTTGCTGCTGCTGCCACTGCTGTTGCTGACAACAGTGCCTCCTCACTTGACTGATGCTCTTGTTGCTGTTTCAGGAGAGGAAGGAAGGAGTTCTATTTGCCTGCACCGTGATCCGCTTTGTCAACCAGCACCGTCTGCGCCGGCAGCAGCAGCAGCACAAAAGCGGAGCAGCCGATCAGTCAGTTTTTGCCTGAGAAAGAAGGTGGTGACGCCTGCTTTGCATGTCACGACCACCAAATGGGAATGCCATTTTTAAGCAGCATGCTCACGAATAGTGCCTAAAGTGTCTATTGGCGACAACAACCACTGACCACGACATCACCGCCTCCAATTACCTTTCCACACACTCAACTGATCGTTCAAATATTGATGCGAAAACGGTACAGAAAAAGATGTGTGCGCCGGTTTTGCGGTCAAAGACCACACTGTGCAGCGTCCAGTGATTTTTTTCCATCCAACTGCAAACAACTGATTATGTTATTAAACAAACTCTGCGCACTGAAAAATTGTTCAATGATTAGATTAATTTAGATTAGCGGTAATTAGTAATTAGCACAATTTCTGCTGTTCTTTTCGTTGTTCGTCGTTGTTGTTGTTGTTTGTTTGTTGCCGCTGTCTGCTGCCGTTGTTGTTAATTTGCTGTTGTTTCCTTCTTTCTGTCTGATTTACTTAGCAGCTTTACAATCTCTCTGTGTGTGTTTGTGTGTTCATTAATTCATTAATAATTTGGTCAAGGAAGACACACAGGCTGACATAGCTGAGCATAGCTGGCAGGCAGATTGGTGGCTGTGCTGGCAGTTCCCGGCAGTTGGCAAGCCGACTTCAACAAGTGATGGTGGTGGTGGTGGTGGTGGTCGCAGTGGCGGCTTACGGTGTGCTCACTTGTCGCCGCTGGGTTGACTTTTCCCTTTTTCCCTTTCGTTCTCCCATCTCTTTAGGTGACTGCGAATAAGGTGAGAGTGAAAGTGAGCTCGGAGAGCGTAGAAAAGAAAAAGAAAAGAAGGGGAAAACGGTAAGACAACAGCAGCGGCGGCACCAGCTTTGCAAACAATCTGCATCTAGTCGTTGTCGTCGTCGTCGTCGGAACTAATCACTGTCATTAGGCGAGCAGCAGTCAGGAAAGTGAGGGAGAGGGAGATAGAGAAGACGATGCCAAATTAACAATTAATTGCCAGCATCTCTCAATTTGGGCTACAGCTCGGACTGGCAGCTTTCCGGTGGTGTCTCTTTCTCTCTACGCTGAAGTCATGCACAAAAAGTGAGAGTCGTGTCAAGTCATGGACGCCACCGAAGATGCAGCACCACCAATCGATGGCCAGCACCACGTTCAATGGAACGTTATCGTTTCTCAACGGCGCTAATGCATCGATGATCCTCTCCGATGCATGTTGCAGGTAAAAAGCAGCCTGCATCGTGTTCCGCACGTATTTTGCCCCATCTTCTTCTTCTCTTCCACGGTGTTCTCTCTCTACTCATCAATGCTCGTGTGCTGCTAATTTTGTCTCTTTTCTCTGTTGCTGACTGGCTGACTTTTGTCTTTTTCTCGCACCACCACTACCACGACGGACACTCTCACTACCACCGCCACCACTGACCACCACTGTCCGGCCTTTTGTGGCCGATTAGACCTCATCTGCCGCCATATCATCTTCCTTTCATATTTTGCGGTGTTGGCCACTCAACAGCCAGCCGGCGATAGCAGCTCGGTAGTAGCTTCTCCCCAGTTTGCTTTTTTTTGCCACTCTTGACTCTCAGGACTGTACTCTTTTGACAAGCGCATCTTTCAGCAAGACTCGGGTAAAATTAAAAAGGGAGAGAGAAAGAGATAAAAGGATGCCTCCGCCTTCTCGGGCAATTCTGCTATAAAAGGTGCATCTGCTGTTGTTGCTGCTCCATTCAGTAGTCAGGCAGTCGACAGTCACAGTCATTGTGGTCACATTGTCCTCGTCGTTTTTTCCGACCTCTTTCTCCTCATCACGACTGCCGATCTCAGTGCTTTATTTTTATTGTTTAATTTAAGTGTTTTGTGCAGTGTGCAGATTTTTTATCAGCCAAAGTGCAACAGGTGGCCTCCCTCCACCTTCAGCATGTCAGCTTCGTCCCCGTACTCTTCGCCACTTCGTCGGCTCATCTGGTCACTATGTCTTCTCGCCCACCTTCTCATCGTACAGTTTAGTCCACCCGTCGAGGCCTTCTCCTCATATGGAGGCGGAAACAGTTTAATGGGCGGTGGTAGTGGCGGTGGCGGCTATGGCAGCAGTGGGGGGTCAAGTTATGGTGGCGGCGGCGGTGGTGGTGGTTCATCTAAAGGCCCCTACACTGCAGCCGTGGAGACGTCCCGTACGGTGGAGGTAAAACCGGTGCAGTCGACCAATGAACAGTACGAGCCCCACGTCGTCGAGGTGCCCGGTGATGACAGTCCGGTCATTGTGCACTTCAAATCGCAGTCCAGCAGGGTGCTCGTTCAGCAAACACACACACCGGCGCAGGTCGGAGAACCAGAGCACACCAGCTCAGAGGATGAGCCACAGCGGGTGATTCATGAAGTAGGGACTCTAATTAATTTGTTGAGGCAATTATTAATTAACTAACTACACTTTTTTGTAGGTTGTCAAGCCTGTGATTCAAGGTAAAATAGCAGTTTAACTTTATAATCAGTTTTACAAGATAATGAATCAACCTTTTGTCATTATTTTTTCGCAGAGGTTCGGGAAGTAATTCAGCCGTACCGCCGGGTGATACAAACGATCAGCCCGGTTATTGAAACTACGCATACTTTAAGTTTAAATTAATTAAATTGTTTGCACAGACTAATTTTTTTCTAATTACAGATCATTGCCAAGGGTGAACCTCGACCAGCTGTGGAGCCCCTTTCCGTTCCAGGCGCTTCTGGCGGCAATAGCGGATCAAGTGGAAGTGGTCGCAGTGGATCATCAGGCAAATCGTCAGGATACGGTGGATCAAGTGGATCAGGTGGCTACGCTGCCGCAGCTTCAACTTCCGTTTCGTTGAAGTCCTCTGCCCCCAGTAGCAGCAGCAGCAGCAGCAACCCAGTCAAAACCACAGAGTCTCGCAGTCAGTCAGTGTCGCACCATGTGACCAGCTCCTCTAGCACCTACCACCAGCCTCAGAGCCACCACAGCAGCAACGGCAACGCAAACAGCAACAACCTCAACCGGAAGTACACCAACGCCCAGCTTCAGCAGATTTTTCAGCAGTCCTCGGCTCAGCCCACTTCCATTGCCGCCTCCTCCCAGTACTCTGCTCGAAGGGGTGATCTCCAAGAATCACAATACCACGCAGCTCCACAGTCACAGGCACAGCCTCAGCAGCCGCAACCCACTCAAACGAGGATCACCTTGAGACCGGCTCCCGTCGGCTACAATGGCGGTTACTACCGAAAACCTGTTGTGCAGGCAGTGCACCAGCAGCCTCAGCAGCTTCAACCTCAGCAGATTCAGTCTCAGCAGATCCAACAGCAGCAGCAGCAACAGCAAATTCAGCAGTCAATTCAACAGGTGCTCTCGCACATTCAGCCAATGTCGGAGATTCGCGGACCAACGTACTACGCCTACTCTGACTACCAGGGCGCCGTCTCTTCGCTGCACGAAGATGACATTCCACTGCTGACCTTCGTAGCCAAGCCAACTCGATTCCGTGCACGTGCACGAGCGGCCGCTGCTCGATAAAGGCATCAACACCTGCTTCTTGAAATGAACTTCTATCTATCTAGTTGTAACTTAATCAATTGGTACCGTTCTAGCGCCATATACTCATCATCATCACTGATATCATCATCATCATTATCATCATTATTACCTAATGCTATATTTGCTTTTTTCACCATCTTTTTTATTAAAAGCGTTTTTGTTTGAATTTATAACCAACAAGTTTTCTCTGTTGCAGTTACGCATCAAGGCTTCTAGATGGCGAAGTTTTCGCCAAAATGAAGGAGACAATTGAAGCTTCGGTACACCGGTTGCTGAAGTTGTTCGTTGTTGAACGGGAAGAAGATCTTCAGTCATCCATGCTGCTTTTGTCTTTGAGGCAAATTAAATTGAATTTGTTTGCTCAGAAATAGTCAGCAAGAGGAGAACTTTCACATTGGTCAGCACCAGAACTGGTAGTTGAAAGAGCTGAAGGAGTTGCAGCAGGAGCAGCAGTCGGCGATTAGCACTGCCACTGGAGCGTGACTTGCTGTGTGTGTCTTTTTATCCTGTCCCAGTCTTTGCTGCTATTCACAGATCAGTATGTGTATGTGTTTATATACACAGGTACGACTGCCTAAGTACACCAAATTATCCGCTTGCTAATCTGCACATCAAAAGCATGCAAGTGTAGCATATAGCACACACACGCACACGTTCTCAGTCACAACTCTCAAAAATTGCTTTTTTGGTGGCTACTGAGATTAGTAATCTTCCCTAATATAGCAAAGTCTGCTTTCTTGCACTCTATCCAAATGAGAGAGGAGAGGACACAGTGATGATAAATAAAATTGGCCACCGATATCAATTCACACTCCCAGAAAGCTCTTCTTTCGGTGATTGAGTATCACTGATTTTCTCGCCGATTTGACCATTTTCCTTCCACGGCAACTGTCACCGGTCACCGGTCAGTGGATAATGGCAAAAAAAGAAGAAAGATAGAAGAGGTCACCAGCACCTGGAGCGTGTAATTCGCCATTGTTCACCAGATCTTCTTCTTTTCAGCCTTTTACGTACCTCATTTACTGCAGTCCACTTCGAGTGCTACCACCACAGCCAACGACTGATTTCAGGCAAAACAGCAGAAGCGGCAACATCAGCATCAGACAATCTGATGGCCATTGTTGTTGTTTTATGTTGTTTCTCCTCGGTCGATTGCTCGATTGATCGCACCGCACCATCAGCAGCATTTGTTGTCTCTCTCGGACACTGTCCACTCTAGTTCAATCGCTGAAAACGGACTCCTTTGAGGTCACTGATACCACTTCACCACCAGATGATACTGGAGAAGTGATAATGAAAAGTAGCGATGAGCTGGCTAGATCTAGCAGCCACAGTGCAGTAGTCACACTCAATTGCCAGCAGGTGTCATCCGCATGTGATTTTAATCACCGGTGATTAGTGGTCAAAGTAGTAAGAAAAGTAGCGCACATCTGCTGCCTGTCTGGGGCCATAAAGTCATTACACACACTCAGATGCAAATGAGAGAGCGCTGCTTTTTCTTTAGCTTCATCTGACTAATAACATTACACCTCTCTCTCACTTGTTGATAACTGTACACTGAAAAAAACACTTCAGTCCACTATCAACACTTGTCATCTTGTTGTTGTTCACGGCATTGTTGTTGGCGTCAACTGACCATCTGGGGCTATAATTGGCAACGATTGAACGTGGTGATGATGTCTGATGATGATAGTGGCACTGGACGCCCTCAACAAAAACAGAAAAGAGCCAACAGTGACCTCCAGTCGTTTCGCTGATATCGATTGCGCCGGCACACATAACGTATCACTTTTCACATTAACTTCAAGAAGACACCAAAGTGCACTTGACGACAAGAACACTTGACCGAGCACTGTCTACTACACACTACTCCCTGATACTCAGTTGATACTGAGATGTGTGTAACAGTGTGCATGTCCTCAACAGTACCTCCTTTTCCTTCAGGCAATGTAAAGTGAAGCACCATCGTCGTCATCGTCTTTCGTCCCTTCGCGTCCGCCCGTCTGGTCATAAAGGCTAGTGGTGTAGACAGTGCACTAATGTCAATGGCGTCAATATATGGGAGCACACAATGCACAACTCACATTGCAATATGCTGCCATACACAAATTGCTTTTCTTTCATTTTCTGCACTTTTTCTCTCTGCATTTTCCCATTTTCCCTCTGCCAACTTCGACTCCCTTTATTTATAGACGGCACTCACTAACACTCACTCACTCGCTCACTTGCACAATGCAGCAAAGACATTCAAATGTATCATGAAAATTGGTCAATAAAAAGAGGAAGAAGAAGGAGAAGAGCTGAATAATATTGTGCTCTGAAATGCAGCGTCGATTTGAGGCTCAAGACACATGGGAGCAGCAGCAGCAACTGGCTCGCCCTTCTTTTTCGCCCTTCAAAGGGGCAAACACTGTTTGAACATTCGACCCCTTGATGAGATGTCTTTCTTTTCTTCTTTTCATCTGCTCGTTTTTCACTAGCCTCCTCCACTGGAAAACTTTACTACACTCCTTCAGCCGACACTTTAATCTGCAGTCTAAATGGTCACATTTAGTAGTGTAGCGGTGCAATCAGCTCGGTGCAGCCAGTCAGTCAGTCAGTCAGTTAGACTGCCTAGTGTCTGCCTAATTGGCCTGTTCTCGCCTAATTAGGCTTCATTGAGTGTATCGCTGTCAGGCAGGACTCTTCCAGTGCCTCCCATCAGTCTGCGTAGCAGTAGCAATAAGCTCAAATGGCTGCTGCTGCTGCGGCAATTACCCAGACACAAACAAACAAAAGCCAGACAGCAAGAGTGCTAAAAAGAAGTCTCTAAACAGAAACAAAAACTGTTGTCGCCAATCGTATGTGTATGTGTGTGTTGTTTGCTAAAAATATCAGATTAATAAGTAAAATGAACCGTATTTTTAGCAAGCAAAAATGGCTAAACAACAACAAAAATTGGACATATTTAGGCGTTAAATGGTGTGATGGCGGCGTTAAAGCTGATAAAGGCACACAACCGTACAGCTGAAATGCTGACTGAACATTTTATCGACACCTAAAATGTAGTTTCCCCATTTTTCTGATTTTTCTTCGCTTGAAACATTCTCCTTCCCCTCTTGTCACGTCGTTGTTCGTGCCACCATCATCATCTGCAGCTGTTGACCACCGCCTTGTCATCTCGTCAACAGTGCAAAGCTGCTGGACCCTCTCACTGAACGAATTCCCATTCACTGTTGCCCACTCCTTTTTGGCTTCCCATTTTCTTCACTTGCACCATCACCAGCACTACTAATCCTTCCCGCCGTCATCTTCTCATCATCTTTTAGTCCATTTAGCAGCATCCGCAGTGAAACCAGCCCTGAACTGGCACTGGCACTGGCACTGCAGGAGGAGGAGGAGGACGACCACTGCTCCGACTTCGGTAGGACACGCATGCGTTTGTCCGTGGCCACTGCCGCAGCGGCAACTTCTCTCGGAACGGGTCGTCGATCCTCCACTCTACTCTCCCCAAACACTCTTGTCTCACTCTCAATCTGACTCAGTCTCTCTCCCTTCGACTGGTGGCACTTCAGTCTCACTTCGGCAGTCGACGAGAGCAGCGCAGTGTCCCGGCAGAAGCAGCAGCAGCAGCAGCAGCAGCCTGTGCCCGCCAGTGTCCGCACAGTTGGTCGCACACTCGTGGTCGTGGTGAAACACACTACTCTGAAAGTCTACGGAGAGAGAAAGAGAGCGACAGTCGTCTGAGACTCAAAACAAAGCGACAGCGACCAAGTGAGCTGCCTCACACCTTTGCATAAGAAGACCTTCTCCGGCGGTGCCACTGTCCAGTGTGACCATCACCTTCATCGTCGGCAGAGGCTCACCAGAGTTGACCACCACCACCCCATCATCGTTCACAACAAACTACCAATTAAATCGACTTCATCGTCAGCACTTGATCTCTCTTTACGACCATCAACTTTTAAGCTGAGCAGTAGTCCGCGCCAACACTTCTTGAGGGAGAGGCAGAGAAGATCCGTCGTCTGCACAACTTACACACACCAAACACGCACTGCAATTAATCAACTTTAATTTTGAGTAAGTTCTTTTCATTTTCTTGTTTGAGACTAGATTCTTGACCCTTCTTCAAATATCCGCCACCGCTAAACAGCATAGTCTTAGCGTTCTTGCGCTATCAGCGAGCAACATCTCTGCTGTCCCCTCGTTGTATCGTTGTGTATCATTCAAGGATGACATTCTTGTGTTTAATGTTTACTGCATCTGTCACTTGCCTTCTTCAGAGCTTCTTGAAGTATGGCACTGCATCTGGTGCCCTCTAGCTCTCACTATCGCTTTTAGCATCCGATTCGTTACACAGACATCCAATCTCACTGTCAGTCGTCGGTCGGTCGGTCTGAGTTTGTCGCTCACCATCAGCAGCTAAATCACTTCGACGAATAGTGTTGTCCATCTACCACGGCTAACCATGGACAGCAGACATCTTCACAGCAATCTTGTTAGCTGTCTGCTAAAGAGTGCTGCGTAAACACACTCACACAGCAAGACTGTGTAGCTAAAGAGAGGAAGGTTTTTTGCCGAAAGAATGAAACCACCATAAATTCGATATATTGAGTCTGTCGGAGAGGAGTCTGAAAAGACAAAATTAGTTGTCGCAAGGCTGATGGCAGGCAGACAGCTCAGCTCAGCTCAGCTCTAAGCAGGCAACTCTATTAGTGGTTTGTCATCATTTATGCACCCAAACAGCGCACCCTCGGCCATTAGGGGTCGAAATGCAGAGTGGTGGAAGAAGTGTGCGGAGCACTAAAATTAGAATCAGACAGAAGAGGATGCATCAGAAAAGAACACCCTCTAACAGATTGCTTTCTGCCGAACTGTCTTTGAACTGTCGACTGACAAAGTCCAGAAGGAATTAGCGGCAGTATCAGGCCTGGTGGAGGCAGCTGTGTGAACTGTGTGTCTGGGTGTCTGTGAGCAAAAAGTCAGTGAAGCGAAGTATTTGTTGACACTGTCCAACTGAACATTGCCAGCCAGCAGCACTGGACACAGCCCACACTTAATCTAACCCTGGTGGTGAACACATTGGCCACTTCTATTCCCTCAGTGGTGGTCAGCCAGTCTCAATGCGAATGTGTTTGATTGAGCAGTTCAGTTCGGTGGTCACGGAAAGCGAGAGAGAGAGAGAGGCGGTGGACACGAACAGAAAACAGTGTTAGAAGAGTGTGTGGTGTGTGTCTGGCACCGGTCACTCGTGAACGGCTGATCGGTTTGTTTATCTTTTAACCACTATCACTACCACCATCACCACCACAAGAAGCAACCAACCTGCCTTTTGTGTGTGTGTGTGTGTGCGTCTGCTTGAAGCCAATTGAGCCACCACCAATTGCTGCTGCTGCACTGTCTCTGAGCAGAGTAATCTCCTTTGTCAGTGTCTCTCAATGAGAGCACAAACCTGCTATCGATCGGTTAGCTGCTGCTGTCGCAGACAGTGCGCCTCACCCGAGGCGGCTACCGTTCGGTGCACCCACTCCCTGCAGACCGTTTGCAGACCGAACTAGAAGCACTACTACTACAACTGCACAGCACTGCTGCAGAATTCAATTGAGCAGATGCGCGCAGCTGCAGATGAGCTGCCGCTGCCGCCGCCACTGCACTTCCACCGATTTCCCGCGGACAAATTGAATTCCGCCGCCGCCGACAACTGCCTCACAGACACTGTGTGCGGTAATTGTCGCGGTAGTTGTGCCCTCGTGTGTTCTGCAATTTGTCCCCCACCTCCCTCTGAATGTCTGTCTGCGCTTCTGCTGCTCAAGCACTGCAAATCATCATTTTCAATGTTTGCTGGCTGCCTGCCGACTGACTGACGACTGAGCGGCAATTTGTCTTTTAACCGTGTTTCTTTCCAATTTCCATGTTTGAAAAAGAAGAAAACTGCGACCAGGGTGACGAAGAAGAGTAGCACAGAGGCTTTGGTAGAGACGGGGGGAAAGCAGGCAGACAAGCTTCAGTCACTCAGACACTGATTGGTGGCACGACCATCAAGACGACAGGGCAGCAAATATGACTAATGGAAATAAATGTGGACACACCACTGCTTTGCCTGTGCCATGCTCAAAACACTGCTGAAGTTGTCAATTCGGTGCAGCTGTTTGTGGTCTTAGTAGTAGCAGCAGCAGTAGTGCTGATGAAGTTTTTGGCTAGTGGCGCGATGCAAATGGCAATTTTCATCGCATGAATGTGTCTCTCTGCCCATGCTGTGCACACTGTGCCACATTGCTGCCGCGGCTGCTTCTGCTCCTTTGCTCGGCCAAAGCCCAAGTTTATTCGGGGCGTCAATCGACTGTGTGTGTGTGCATTGCAGTGCTGGTAAACTGTGCTGCCTGCCTAAGCTGCTGCTGTTAATTATAATTACCGTTTTGGCCAATCAGTCTCGTGTGCCACAGTGTATTAGAGTGTGTGAGTGAGTGAGTGAGTGAGCGAGCGGCAAGTGGCCGTCAATGAATGGCACGTTTGTCTGCCACCCTTCTTCTTCCCCCCTCTGCTAGATATATTCTCCTCTGCTATTGCCAATTAAGGTACATTTACCGAATCACTGCCGCCTCCACTTCGTTTGCACCACTTTGCTGGCAACTGCAACAACAACAACAACAACAACAGCAACAATCGGCGACACTCGTTTGATCACAGGCACAGGCGATAATTCCACTGGCACGCTCTTGCGGTTGAGGAGGAGGTGCTGCTAGTGCTGTCATCGTCATCGTCATCCTTTTTCTCTTTCTCCGGTGCGCCAATTGGCGTCATCGAATCGGTGGTGGTAGAAGTGTTGGTTCTGTCCTGTTTTCGGTCCTAGTCTTCGGCTGCACGGCCAATTACAGTTATCGGACTGCGACAACCGTTTCCACACAATCAATGTTCGGACACACAATGCATCGGAACACACTGCCGCTGAGAAGAAGCCATTTCAGCAAGCACCTCCATTGTCAGCACTGCCTATTGTCAATTTAGACCAACCAGACCTGACCTTCAACTCTTCGACTTCAACTGCGGCTCCTCTTGCCACTTGTTCTTGTCAGCTGGCAAGAGGTATCGATTCGATCAGCCTTTCAGAGCTTTTTTTCTCTAGTGCTGTTGTGCTTCCTCCATTCTTCTTCATTGTGATTCACAAAGCTAGTGGGAAAAGAGTAATTCCACTAGCTATTCCTTTTTCTTTCTCCTTGCTAATGGCAATTTAATTAATCGACGTTTTGGTCGATTGCTAATTAATTTCCATTTCACCAAGCATGACATTGCAGGCTTGCAAAAGATTGCACAGCAAATGCGGCAATTGTCTCTGTAGGCAGACATTCTCTCGACCTTTATTTTTCTCTTTTTTGTTTTCATGTCTCCTGAGGATCATCAGCCAGCCAGAATTTTCACTCATGCACTCTGTTCGCTCATCTTCAGAACCGTCAACACCGCTGAATCGGATGAGTGCATTTGCATTTGTTTAATCTCTGTTTGCTTTTGATAGAGGGACACTGGCTGGTCACACAAAAAAACCAGCAAGGCTACAACATTTGTACACTACTGCTTCATTCATTTATCACGCTTCATATTTTTCTCACGTTTAGGAAAACTTTAATTGTAGCCAGCCTTATTTAGATTAAACCGTAACTACACTTGTCAGTTTGTGCATACTAAAGTAGCCTATGTTTGTCTACAAAGTGTCAAAAGGCTACAGCTAAAGCAATTACACAAGTGATGACCCGTGTGCGCCGTCGGCGCAAAAAAAGAAAAATTAATTTAGGTGCCTCTAAATTATATTACAGCATTTGATAATTTTGCTGTCTAAAAGTGTATCTTTCTACCACTTTTTGATAGCATACATTTGACGAGGGCTATTACACGGCAGTTGACTACTGTTTAATACTTTCACGGTGTTCCTAACTTCCTTCCAGTGTTGGCCACTGGCAGTTTCACCTGTTGCCAATCTCCTTTTCTCGATGCTGATTTTGATGTTGATGACTACCTTCGAGGCGCACAAATAAATTGTGCTCCCTGTTCTCTTTTCCATTTCGCCTTTTCTAACTCTTTCCAACTCTTTCAGGCAAAATCTGACAGGCACTTGTCATTCACTGTTAGAGTCTGTCATAGTCAGTCCTAGCAAGTTGCAACCTTTTTATGTCACCTCTAAGGCACAGTAATCAGTATCACTGAATTAGCAACAGCTAGCGATTCTTTTTTTGTCATAATTTCTGTTAAAGCCTTTTTTGTTAATCATCTTAAGCACATCTCATTTGCCAGTAATACACCTCATTTAATTCGTTTTGCTTCAACTAACCTAAATACAGGCTGTGTTCATCAGTTCGATTGAATTGAATGACTGACTGACTGACTGTCTGTCTGTATCGATCAGCATTGTAACTGGAAAACCGAACATTAACAGGGAGAGAGAGAGAAAGAGAAGCACAAACACTTTCTTCAGACAGCGTATCTCGATCGTGACCAGAGCAGAGACCACTAATCAGAGCGGATTACACTGCCGCACACCGAACACCGAACTGTCTAATTTTATCCTCGCATGTCAGAGCTTTTGCATTACACTTTTCTTCTTCCTCTTTTCTGGCCGTTCATTCTCTCCCTGGTGCTTTGTAGTGTTTCCTTTGGGTAGCACGGAGGAGCAGCAGATTCGGTCACTCATGGCGGCGCACATTCGTCAGCTGTTGCTGTTGCAGTTGTTGTTCAGCAGCTTTGTTACATAAACCCGAGCAGTGATGATCACTATTCGGTTTATCGGTGTGCGATGTGGTGTAATGTGTGTGTGTGCAGTTAACCTCTTCCCCCGCTGCTGAGCAGCATTGTAGTTCTCGGCTGCAATGCACAGGCGGTAATTTACAGCCGTCGATAATTAACACTCTCTGACCACCGGCCTCCTTTTCTGCCTCCGTTAATGATGTTATTTTCAGTTCGAAGGAAATACTGTAATGAGCGTCTTAGCTTGCCTGAAGAAGCAGTTTACAATTTATTGAGCCCGTTGAGTTTGGCAAATGCCATAACACAGCTCGTGCTGCATTTAGCCGTTATCTTTTTCTCCTCCTCTCTTTCGGGTCAAATATTTGTCAGCTAATTTTGAAACTTCCCCTTTTGGCCAATGTAAAATGCTGGATGACCGTCTGACGAGAATTCTGGCACGCAAGTGCAGGAAGTGGTTGGCCACTTGGTTCCTTCTTCAATAAGAGCAGTCACGACAATTCTTTACTTTCTCTTCTGTCTTTTTGAGAGCACGAGCACTTCATTCTTCGGTTGTTCCATTCACTCGTTCATTTGAGCCGTTTCTCAACGCGTTGTCTCCCGAGTCATTTGCAATCAGCAGCAGTTGTCCTGCTGTTGGCGATGTTCCATGGTGGTGGTGTCTTTTTCTCCTTCCCTTTTCTGTCTTCCTTTCCTTCCATTAGCACTCTCTTCACTCTTTGTGTTGTTGTTCTTGGCCATAGTCTGTCGTTGTCGCTGTTGCTGTTGTCTTTGAGCGCGTGTCTGTGTGAATGTGAATGTGTTTTGCCTTGCAGATATCCGAGCAGTCTGCTGTTTGCCTTCTTTCACTCTACGGACGTACGATCTGAATAATGGCCCGTTCCGTCCACCGACGTGTTGTGGTGCCGAATTATGGTGTGCATTGTGCCACTATCTCTCTCTTTCCCTCTTTCCTTCTTTCCTTCTTTCACTCTTTCTTTCTTCCTTTCTGATCTTCTTGGCTGTCACCGGGCGCCAGCAGGCATTGTAGTGGTGTGCTCGAACGGCCAAAAAGAAAAGTCCAATTTTCCTTAATCTTTGTGCCACCTTGTCTTCTCCTTCTGCTTCTTCTGCTTCTTCTTCGTCTTCTTTCCGTTTTCCTCGTGCACTCAAACTGAGACTCGCACTTTTGCACTTGCCTTTTGCATTGTTAGCCCGGTGGTCACAGTGGTAGTGGCGGCCATAGACGAAAACGAAGCGCAATCTCTCTCGTTTGTCCAATTTTTGCCCGACTTTTGACTTAAACCCGTTTCAGGCTCTACTTGCGATCTAGTGAGTACTTTTCCACTACCACCACTACTATCAGCACTTTTGCATATTTTTTCAGCACTTAATACTGCGCTACTTTTGTCCACTTTTGGTGTGGCTTACACTTCACTTCACTCTATCTCACCGTTGGGTTTTCTTCCTCAGAGACACGCAGAGGAGATGAAACTCTGAATTTCATTTCACAGATTAGTGCTCGCTTTCGGTGTGCTGGTGAGTAAGTCAAGCTGAGCTGAGATAAAACGGTGAGCTAACTAGAAAAGAAGAAGTAGTACACTGTGACTGACTGACTAGCTGACTGATGTGACTGGCGAAAAATAGCTTGTGATTTGCGTTTTTCGCTCAGCGATCATCATTACTGCTGTTGTTTTGCTCACTTGGAACCTGTGGAGAGAAAGACAGTCGCGTAGGCAATTTCAGTTAATGGCATTTCATTTGCCACCACCACCACCACCATTTATTCACATCATTTTAATTGCTATTATACTAATTCACCTTTTTACTTCTTTTTTTCTTTTTTAGTCAACAACAACAAAAACCGACTAAAATGTGGTCCGGAACAGTTGGCCTAGTGAACGGGCAGTACAAGTACCTGACTGCGGAGACCTTCGGCCACAAGATCAACGCCAACGGCGTGGCACTGAAGAAGAAACAGTTGTGGAGTGTGGAGCCCTTTCCCATGAAGGCCAGCAGCAGCAGTCTCAACGGAAACGGAAACGGCAATGGAAACAGTCCCAGCAATGGCTCTTCAAATGGCTCTTCCAGCGGAGTGGCCAATGGCCGAGGCTCCTTCAGTCCGCAGGGCAGCATCGACGAGCTGGACGAGCTGGAGAACGTGGCCATCAAGTCGCACCTGAACTGCTACCTGGCGGTGGACAGCTACGGCAATGTCACCTGTGACAATCCCCAGCTGACGGACAACTGTCGCTTCACCATCACCATCTGCTCGATGACACAGGAGGGACAGGAGGAAGGTGAGTCGGCGGAGGTCGGAGCAGTGGGGTGATTTTGCGGTCGATTGCTGTGTAGTCTCAGCAAAGATGGTGATTGATCGGCGAGCTGCTGATGGTGCACTTTCAGTGGCCGTAAACTCTCTCTCAGTGTACCACAAGAGCTACCACAACACTGCAATTGTCAGGCAGCGAGCACTTGTTGCTGCTGTTGTTGATTGCAGTGTCACTTCCCCCTCCAGTTCAGCCATCATCTATCAACTGGCGTCCAACTGCCTGTCCGCCTGCCAGCTAACATCAGCCTATTATTTTTTTTCTTTTCACTAACATTTTTTCTCTCTTTCCTTTTTTTCCTCCTTTTTTCTTCTCTCTCTCTCTCTCTCTCTCTCTCTCTCTCTCTCTCCTTCAACTAGATCAAATATCCTGGGCCTTCCGCAATATATCGCGCGGCTACTTTCTGGGCGTCTCTGGCGACGGCGACATCGTCTGCAATGCAAAGATGCCGCAGTCCAAGGCGGAACTGTGGCACGTTCACCTGGTGCCCGCCAGTGGGGCCACTATGTTCGCCCTCAAGTCCATTGGCCGCAAGCGATACGCACGCATTATCGCCGCCAATGCTTTCAATGGTCAGTAGTGGTAGTGCTTTTGCTTTCTCACCATCATCATTACCGTTTTTTTGCATTTAGTTTTCAACAACAATGGCAATGGAGCTAAAGCGGACGGCGCCGCCGACGTTGCCGAGCAGGTGCAGGTGGACGCCACCAACGCCTGGGGCCCGCAGACGCTCTTTCAGTTCAAGTACTTCGACAATGGCAACTACGCACTGGTCACCGCCTCCAGCGCCTCCGCCAAGGTGAAGTACCTCTCCTGTGAGGGCACCTGTGTGGACATTGGCGAGGGGGCGGCGGCAACGAACGGAAGTTCTGGAGGTGGAGGTGGTGGTGGTGGTGGACTGTCCGTCGCTGCGAGGATTGGCGCCTTCAATGGCGGAGCGGGGGCGGCAAAGAACGGCAATGGCGTCAGCAATGGATCAGCAGCAACTTCGGCGGCGACAAAGAGCGGCGACTGGCCGCCAAAGCACTGTCTCTTCACCATTGAGTACCACGGCGGGTACATTGCATTCCGCGACAAGAATGGCCGCTACCTGGCGGCGGCCGGCCGCCAGGCGGTGCTGCGCACGCGCTCCAACGCCGTCGGCAAGGATGAGCTGTTTGAGTTTGAGCCGGCGCCGCTGCAGGTCGCCTTCCGCGCTACCTTCAACAACAAGTGGGTTAGCATTAAACAGGGTAAGTGCTCTCCGGGTTGCCTGACTGCTGGCTAAACGGAAGAAAGGGGGGGGGGAAGAGAGTACAATGGGTAATTAATACACACACACACCGTCACAGACACACTGGCAGACAGTTGGGGGCCACGGGGGCGAGGATTTATGAGATGTCATAGTGGTGGTGGTGGTGGTGGTGGTGGTAGTTGTCAAGCTGGCGCATAATAGAATTTATGCCGCGATTAGATGCAAATGGATAGGCTCCGCTCGCTTGGCGCGCTTCAATGGACAGCGCTCGCTTTGATTAGAGACGAAGAAGAAGAGGTAGAAGAAGAGGTAGAAGAAGAGGTAGCAGCAGCAGCTCTCCGAGGCTGGCGTCCACCATCAACTCACAGCGGGCCCATTTGCTAAGCATGACTAGTCAAGCTGAAGTAGCTCAGTACCCAAGGTGGACGGAGAACTGCGGCCATAGCTGGCGCACGCTGCTGCTGCTGCGATGTCAATTCGAGGAATGTCAAATCAAGAAGACGCACTCCTCTCATTCGGCGGACAATGAAACGCCAGTAGCTTTTCTCTTCTTTTTCTTCCTCTTGAGCTGCTTCCACTGTACACTGCGACTGATCTACCGCGTTTTTTTTCTCCAATGACCGCAGCAGTGAATGGCCACCAATCGAATGCTCTCTCCGATGTGATCCGATCCTCTTCCTCTTCTTCTTCGATCAAATCAGACTGATGATCACTCCTTCGGGCAGAATGGAAAGACTGATGTGCTTCTCTTTTTGCATTTGCCGACTCAGTGCACAGCATTCTCTCTCTCTAATTACCTCACTGGCCATTTACTGGTGATCTACTTGACCTAAGCCTGTTCATTCCCTTTCCCCTTTCAAGTGCTGGTGCTGGTGGTGGTCTCTTCATCACAGTTTTCCATTGCCAAGCACAGCCGAACAATGATCGGCTTTGTCTGCCGGCTACCCCGGTTCTGTTCGGCGCGGAGGCGAAATGCGATTACAAGTTGCCAGCGCCAGGCTTGATTGTTTTGTCTGCTGCTGTGGTACTGCAAAACTGTGTCTGTGTGTGTGCGTTGAGTGCGAGCGAGTTAGTGTACATGACACATTCATGGCGTGCCGTGATGAATGAGAGTGCCACTTCTATCCCCCTCTTTAAAGCATCCCTTTACTCAACAGCAACTCTTTACTTACTTGTTTTCCCCTTTCCTTCCTTCCTTTCTTCCTCATTTTAGGCGTAGACTTGTCGGCCAATCAAAATGACGTCACCCAGCACGAGACCTTCCAGTTGGAGTACGAGGCAAAGGGCGACCGCTGGTGCATCAGCACCTTCGAGGGCAAGTACTGGGCCTTTGGCGCCGCCTCCACAGTGCAGGCGTCCAACAGCGCCGCTGGCAGCAACGACCGAGCCTACTTCCGCCTGGTCTGGAACACCGACGACGGCACCTGCTCGCTGATGGCGCTGGAGCCGAGCAGCGGCGGGCAGCTGCGCAGTCTGGGCGCTCGAAAGTCGGGTCAGCTGTTCACCGGCGGGCCGGAGTCGATTCGCTTCTACGTCAAGTTTCTCAACCGCACCAGCATCAGCCTGCGCGGCGCCAACGCCAGCGGCTTTGTGGGAACAAAGGGCCAAGGTAAGTTGTTGCGGTTGTTGCGGTTGATGATGATGATGATGATGAACCTGCTGATAAGCGGCAAGTTTACAACGACAAAAACGACGATAACGGGGAAAATGACGGGTCGCTCTTCGCTTTCATTGCCGGCGGTGGGAAAATGACAGTGCCTGTCAATCGAATGTGCCACTCGACAATGGCCAATTTGGAGCACACAAGCCGAGACAAAAACACGGCTAATCGTTTCATTGTTGTGCTGCATTGTTTCTAACTCTCTCTCTCTCATCTTTCCCTTCTCCATCAGGCTCGGTGAAATTGGAATCGAACAAAACCATTCCTGACTTGTTTACCGTGGAGTACGCCAACTCGGAGAACCTGTCCGGCACCGGCGGCACCGGTGGCATCGGCATCAACGGCGGCGGCGACGTGGACCTCGAGCTGATCAACTCCACCTTCAACTGCGTCTTCTTCAAGCTGGTCTCCACGGGGAAGTACCTGCACGTGGTCGATGGCGGTCAGACGCTGGCCGCCGATGCGCCGAACGCCGCCTGTGCGCAGGCCTTTCAGCTGGAGCTGCGCACCGGCACCTACCTGGCGATTCGCACCGCTGACGCCAACGGCTACCTGAACCTGACCGCCAATGGGGCGCTCCTGGTCGCGCCCACCACGCCGGAGAAGGCGACGCTGTGGGAGTTTTAAAACGCGAGTGCTTCAGTGCTTCCCCTGCCTTTCTCTGATGATGATGAGTTGAGTTGATGCTGCCGAATCAAACGTCGTTGCTGCTGATGATGATGGTGATGATGATGCAAAAACACTGCTGAAAAACGCTGCTCGTTCAGTTCACTGAGGACAATCGTTCTACACTCGCAATACTCACGAGCGAATTTCCTTCTCTTTCTCCTTCTCTCTCTGTTCTGTTCCACTTCTCAGTAGCCAGAACTTTTTTTTATTAGCGGATATGCACCGTATGCCGAAGCATTACGACCACTATTACTTACTAGCACTACTTCTAGTGTGGCCACTTCAGACTTTTTTTCTTGAAGAACGTTTCTCTTATTTTTTGTGATTTATGATTTAACTTGATCTTTCTTTCACTTTGCTTACACTTTTTTACTTTCTGATTGCAATTCTGCATGCTGATTTTATTTATTGACACACACATTCGCTTACTGTTGCATCAGTTCTCTTTATTCTTTATCTTGAGGCTTATTCTGTAATCAGCAAACTGCTTCTTTTTTATAATTTTTTATCAACTTTTTTCAAATACCTTTTCTATAACAGTCATTTTATTTTATATTACATTTGATATAACACTACTTTTTATTATTTTTCATTGTTTTGTACAACCCACACAACTTGCTAATAAAACAGTTGAACTTCAGACGCTAAACCAACTTTTACTAATGAAAAAGTGAATATATTATAACAACATGTAGAATAAATAGAGAGAAATTTGAAAATCAACTCAATATATAAGAATCCTCTCCTCCTCAACAGAAGCTGCCCCTCAGTAAAAATCGTCGTAAAAGAGCTGCAAACCGTTGAAGCGGCCACTGAGAACCGCCTCAAAGACGGGATCTGGACAAGAGGGCGTGTTGAAAAAGAGCCGCTGAAACTGCTGCTGCTGTTGCGGCCGTGTAGAGTTGTGCGCCGTGTTGAGCAAAAAGGGTGTCAGTGCCTGGCCGAGGCTATCAGCCTCGTCATCATCGTCATCGTCACCGGAAACGGGCAAATACGACGCCGGAGCTGTCCATCGCTGGGCAAAACCATTGACGCCCTGGTGCTTCAACAGCGTCAGCTGCCGTCGCTCCAGCACCAGGAGGTACTGCTCCAGCAGGTTGGGCAGGCCAAACTTGAAGAGCGCCATCAGCCGTCCTCTGGCCACCTCCAGGCGCTGCACTGCCTCAAAGTGACAGGAATCGGCGGCGGAAGTGCCAGCCATGCGCTTGTACACCGTCAGCCGCCGTTCACCGACACTGACCTGTTGACTGCTGAACAGTAGGTGGTGGTAGCCCTGGCCGTCGGTGAAGTGGCCAATGCTGCGCACCGCCTCCTCGTTGCTGAACTGCTGAACAATGGCTGACGATTGTGGAGAGGAAAAGTGGCCGGTGGTGGTGGAGACGAGAAGGCGTTTCAGGTAGCTGCCAGTAGTGCTGTTGTTGTTGTTGTTGTTTCCGGCTATTCCGGCACAGCTGGCCGTCACTCGGCTGCCGTAGAGAATGTACAGCGAGTCGTCCATGGTGAAGACCAGCGTTTTCAAGTCTGTAAAGGTTGGATAAAGGTTAGCTTTTTGATTGAATGAATGAAAGGCAATCAGAGGTGCTACTTACTAGAGCTGAACACCTCTGCGTATTTCTGCTCAAAGAGGGGCGTTCCGGTGCGGGGGTCCCAGATGATGGCCAGCAGGCGAAGTGTGGAACGCATCATCATGGGAGCACTCTCCGACTTGACTCTCTTTGGCGACTCAATGACCGCCACATAAAAGTGAGTGCGAAAGGTGAACGGCTGGTAGGTGGTGGTGAACGTTTTGGTGGTGGTGGTTGTGGTGGTGGTCGTAGTGGTAGCCGCTTCATAGGTCATCAACGACGCATAGACCGCCTGGCCAATCTGCTGTCCAAAGAGGTAGTCAAACTTGGCGGCGGCCAGAGTAGCTTTCTGGTGGTACAGCTGCTCCACCTGTAACTTCGAGGGCACCAGGTACTGAATGGCAAAGCGAGCGTAGTCAATGCGCAGCTGGTGCTGCTTTAGCTTCGCCGCACTGCTGCTGATCGTCTTCGCCACCTGCTGAACGTCGGCAAACTGCTGGTGCAGGTTGGCCTTGGCCGCCTCCACGGCCACATTGAGGTCCACCCGGTTGAGGTGGTACTTCAGGGCAACGTCGCCCTCAAAGCGGGCCGTGTTCACCACCAGGGTCGCCTGGACGCGCTGCGGCGCCGGGCTGCTCTTGTAGAGGACGTGCTGCGCCACGTCGGTGAGGTTGACGCCGTTGACGGTGGCGCTGGTCACACTGGTCGCCTTGGCCGTGCCAAAGCGAAGCTCCCCGGCAATGTGCTGGTCGCCCGCCAGCGTCAGCAGACTGGAGGGCGGCAGGTGGTTCAGCCGGTCGACGTGACTGTCCGCAGCCAGGTACAGCGGCGCCTTGAAAACCACCGGCCGGGGCACCTCCTGCTGGCCGACCGTGTAGAGGACCGACCGGTGAATGGCGGGCAGGTCGAGGGCGTTCACCTGCCCGTGCACGTCAATGTCCTCATTGAGGTGGACACGCTCAAAGGTCTTCACCCCGGTCACCGTCTGATTGACCAGGCCGTCCAGGCGGATCACCTCGCGAAGGAGGTCCACCCCGTTGACCGTTCCGCGAAGGGTCACCTGACGGGTGGCCAGGGTGACGTTTTGGTAGAAGTGCTTCTGCGCTTTGATGACCTTCTGCTGGCTGCTGCTGCTGCTGCTGCTGCGATTTGCCATCCCCTCAGAGACGTAGACGGCGTTTCGCTCAAAGTGCGCCAGCGGCACGCCGTTCAGCACTTGAATGCGCACATCGCCGGCCAGCTGGCGAATCTCCACTGCCTCAATGTTCCGCGCAAAGGTCTTGCTGGCGTTGATCACCTGCCGCTCGCCCGACCGTGCCATGACAATCTTGCCCAGGTTCTCCTGTGCGTAGCCGTTGATGTTCCCCAGCACGTGCAGGTCCTCGGTAAAGTGCGAGGGACCGTCGAGGATCAGTCGATTGAGGCTCTGTCCGCCACTTCCGCCACTACCTCCATTGGCCATCAGCACCGTCTCTCGGCTGAGGGGAATGCCGTCGACCAGGCCCTGGACGGCCACCACCTCCGCCACCTCCACCGGCGAGAGAAAGTTCACCGAGCCGTCCACCTCGCCGCGGTCATTCACCTTCAGCATGCTGGCGTCCAGTCGGGCCAGATCAAGGCCGTTCAGGGCCGTCTTCACTTGGACATCTCCGCTGGTGACCACCCGGCCGGAGAAGGTGACCGTCGACTTCACCTCATAGTTGCCCGTCTTCGTCATCAGCAGTCGCTCCGGGGGCACTCCATTCAGCAGGTCGGCCCTCATGTCGGCGTGCAGGTCAAAGCCACGGCCGAAGATGGTCCGCCCGTGGATGGTCACCACATCGGTGTGATTGCTGTGCACCGCCTTCTGGTAGAACTCGCTGACGTTGATGTCATTGTAGGTGCCCGCCATCAGGCGGCCATTGGCCAGCACCAGGTCGTCGTGCAGCACCAGCCGCTGGCGGATAATGTTGTGGCCGTGCAGCGTCACCGCCTGCTCCCTAATCTCCTCCATGTTGATGCCGGCAACGAGGCCACTTCGACTGCTCAGCTCCACAAAGGACTGCACCCCCTTGAAGTGCATCCGCCCGGTGACCGTCTGCGGGCGACTCTTCGAGAGGTAGTGCCGCACCCAGTAGGTAAAGTTTCGGCCGTTGACGACCTGCGCGTTGACGTTCACCGCCGAGCAGTTGCCGCAGTAGAAGCCGGCAGCGGTGGTGGTGTCCAAAAGGCGTGGCACTCGCAGCCAGACAATCTGCTGGCTGGTCAGCGTGCTAAAGTTGGCGCCGTTCAGCAGCCCGGTCAGCTGCAGATTTGAAGTGGCGGTGGTGGTGGCGGTCGTGGTGGTAGCAGCCACCAGACGACCAAAGCTCGCCTCGCTAAACGACTTCCGCCCGGTGATGTTCTGCTCCGTGCTGTACAGCATAAAGTGGCGCGGCGCAATGCCGTTGATGGTCCCCGTGACCACCAGCCTGCCCGCGTGGACCACCTCCGAGAAGCGCTTCCGTCCGTGCAGCACCCTCGTCCTCTGTCCCCGTCGATGCTGGGCGACACTGCTCAGCAGGTGCTCCACCCGGACTCCATCCAAAGTGCCTCTCAACGCCACATCGCCAAACTGCACCGGGCCCCAGAAGGTGACCGCCGCCTGTGCGGGAAAGGCTGCCGGCTGAAAGGTGGTCACGTAGTTGGCCGTCGACTGGCCGTTGACGGCCACTGCCTGCAGCTCGCCACAGCGCAGCATGCTGCCAATCACCTTCGTGCCGGCAATGTGCACCGGCGCCTGCAGCGTGCCGTGGCTGTTGTTGAAGACCGCATCGGCGTAGGCCTCCTCGAGGTTGACGCCGTTTGCGCCATGGCCGCCCACCACCTTCAGCGTCTTCACGCGCACCGGCTTGTAGAAGGTCAGGTTGTGGTAGTGACCGGCCAGCCGGGCAATGTACCGCTGGTCCAGGTGGGTGATGTTGATGCCGTCGACGAGGCCATTTTCCACCTGGAGGCTGCCGCCGAGGCGCAGGGCGTCCAGGTTGAGGTGGCCGGGGATGACCTCATCTCTGCTCAGCGTAATCACGTCTTTGGGCACCTTCAGGCGGTTCAGCTCCGCCGTCTGCAGGTTCTTCACCGCCAGTCGGCTAAACTTCTTTACTCCGTGAATTGTCTAAATTAAAAAAAAGAAAGTTGAATAAACTGTTTCCCTAAACCACAGCTGTAAAAAAACCTCACCTGATCAGAGAAACCATCGAGCAAATCTTCGGGCACTCTTACGCCATTCAGCTGGCCATCAGTAAAGAGAGAGGCAATGCGCGCATCGCCGACAATGCGCACCGGCGCCTGCAGGTGAACGACGCCACTGCGACGAACTAGATTGGCAAATACGGCGCTGGCGTTTCGCCCATTCAGCAGCTCAGTGGTCAGCCCGCCGCCGGCCCCCGTCACCTGCAGCCTGGCCATCCTCGTGGGCAGGCGAAAGATCTGCGCCTGCTGGCCGGTGACACTTCTCCGCAGCACCTGCCCCGGCAGGCGGCTCATGTCGAGGTGGTCCACTCGGTCGACCGTCAGCCGGCCCACGTCCAGACTGCTAAAGATGGCCCGGTGGCGAATGGTAAGTGGCGGACTGCCCGCCTGGTTGATGAAGACCGCCCTCGAGAGGGAGACATTGGCCGCCAGCTGGTCGCTGGCCAGCTGCAGCGTCTCCACCGTCAGCCGGCGGTACCACAGCTGGGCGTGCACCTCCTGCGCCAGCCCTCCGTAGAGGTAGTCCTCGAGGCGGGCGCCATTCAGACGGCCCAGGAGGAGAAAGGCGTGCACGGCAACGTGGTTCACCGCCAGGAGCTTCGTGCCGCGGATGAGCACATCAGCGCCAGGGGGCGCCCCCGCTCCCAGGCGGTACATCTTCGCCAGCAGCTCGCCCACGTACTGGCCGCGGCGGTAGAGGTCGATGACACTTTCCCGGGCCTCAATCATCGGCACGGCTACCATCGGATTGACGAACTCCTTGAAGGCGGGAATGGCCAGCGACCGCGAGTGCCGGTACACCACGTCAGTGTCCAGCTCCTGCTTCACCAGGCGGCTGCGGTCGGCGACCAGCGGCAGGAGGTGACGCAGCTTGTCCAGCCGCACCAGAATGTCGCTGCCGTTGAAGCGGCGCTTGTTGATGATCCACTGGCTGGGAAAACTGTGGCCACTTTCAGAGGCGGACCTTGCCGATCTTCCATCCTGGTCCACCACCAGCCGTTTGGTGATGATGCGCGACTGCAGGCGGACGGCAAAGGTGAAGGTGACGTTGACCGGTCGCCGGGAGAGCGTCTCCGTCCGCTCAAAGCTGTTCGTTGCCTGGAGCATGTTGTTCAGCTTGTGCTCCATGGTCGCTCGCTCGGCAATCAGCTGCAGGCCGGCAATGTCAGGTCGAGGGTCTCTTCGCTGCTGCTGCTGCTGCGGGCTACGGCCTTGTTTACTGCCAAAGTAGGAGGAACTGCTGTCTTCGATGCGAGTGTGAAAGGCAAAGAGGTAGAGCTGGTGGTGGTAGTGGTGGCCAGAAGCAGCAGCAGCCGCAGCAGCCGGCGCCGCCACCTTAATCTGAAAGGCCACCTGCGCCTGTGAAAAGTGAACGTCGTAGAGGGGGGCAAAGGTGAGGCTGGGCGGAAGTCCACGAAAGGGCCTCGGCATCGAGGTCACCCTGATGAACAGCTCACTGTTGCTGTCAAAGCCGTAGACGACCGTCTCGTTGCTGAGCAGCGACGGCAGCGCCGGCGACAGCTGCTGCTCATGCTGATCAAAATAGAAGAGCAGGTCTTCACGTAGGTAGGACACCCGCAGCGTGTTCATCCGATAGACGGCAGGGTTGAGCATCTTCGTGCTGGGCTTGAAGGTGCCCACTCCCACTCCCACTCCCTCGCCCTCCCACCGGTAGATCATCTGGTGGTACTGGGCGACGACGGCGACGTACTGCTGGCGGGTGCTGTCGCCAAAGGCCATCGTCTGCAGGTCGACAATGGCCGAGTAGGAGCGGTAGAGGGCGACCCGTTCCGCCTCGGTCTCCGCCACGCGAAAGGCGCCCCAGTGGCTGCCGTTGGCGGCAATGATGAAGCCCTGCGTGGTGATGCGCATCGTCTTCAGCAGACTCGCCCCGGGCATGGTCAGCTTGATTATTGAGGAATCGGTCAAACTTGCCGCCTCCACTTCAAAGTTCGCCCCGGTGAGCAGCACCACCAGCTTGTGGCTGTTGAGGCCGTAGTGCAGCGACTCAATGGCCGCCACCGTCTCGCCGAGGGCAAAGCGGTGGGCGGGAAAGGGGCCGTGAGGAGAGATGGCGGGCACGGCGGCCACCACCCTGGTCTTCGGGGTGTGCTGATCCGCCCGCGGCTCGGTGGCCACCTCGTAGGTGAGCAGACTGTAGAGGAGGCCTCGTTGGGCTAGCACGCCGATGAAAAGTCGTCCGGTGTCGTAGTGGCGGTAGAAGAGGGCCTGCTTAATTAGGCTTGAGCCGCCACCACCAGCAAAACTGCTTTCATCCTGATCGATCCGACGCAGACTGTAGGTGGGGTCCAGGCGCAGCTCAGTGCCCTGCTGCAGCTGAAAGGTGCGCAGGAGGAGGGCCTCGGCGGTGAAGCAGAGCAGGTAGTGGCGGTCGGCATGGCGGCGGTAGTCGACGCCGATCAGTGGCGAGGACAACAAAGGAGGCTGTTGGTCACCGTCACAGGAGAAGCCACTCCAGGAGATGTTGTTGTTGTCCAACGTCAGCGGCTCGTACAGGCCGTCGTAGTTCATCAGCAGGTGAAAGTTGTTCTCGCTGCCGGTGCCAGAGACGGCGCCGGTGCCGATGACGCCGACGCCGGTGCTGCGAGTGTCACGCCGCCGGCCGCCATCGCCGCCGCCCGCTTTGATCTTCTCCTCAAAGACGGCCAGCGCTTCGCGGTCCAGGCGTTGTCGGTGGCGCTCCAGAATTAGCTCTCGCTCTCGCGGCGTGAACGTCTGCGAGGTGCTCTGCTGGACGAGCAGGAGAAAGAGGAGAAGGAGGAGGCAGAGTACGGTGGACTTCACCGAAGCCAACTGATGCCAGCCCTTGTTGGCCTGCAAAAAAGAAACAAAAAGTGTAAACAATCTGTGTAACAGGAAAAGTTTGCTGGAGATAGCGTACCATTATTGCAGAGGGTGGCAATGCCTAGTGGTCCAGCAATCGGATTTGTTTCAGTGGTGACAAGTGTTTGAAGAAGGAGAAGAAAGAGAAGTAAAAGTGCCGGCGCAAATCGAGAGATGTGCGTCTTCACAAAAGCACGGCTAGTCTCGTTCTGGTCGGCTTTGTTTTTCACAAAGACCGTCATCTCTTTTCGCTTATCTGTCAGCCAGAGTTGAAGATGACTCAAGGTAAACTTCAAGATTAGCTGCTGCTGCTGCTGCACTGACACCTATCAGATGATTTCATCTAGCAGTTGCGGAAACATTTTTTTCACTTTTTTTGTTTCAAAAACTTTTCTCGTGGCGCGAATCGAACTTTTTGAAAAACCGTTTTTTTTCGACTTGAAAATGCAATAAAGCAGCCACCCAATTGAAAGTGTCTGGTCATCACTAAACTGCTTCTCTCTTGCACTGAATCTCTACTTGCTCAAACTTTTACTTGCTCATCCGCTTTCTCACTATGATCCGCACAACTACTACCACCTCCTTCTCGTTTGCCATGGCTACGGCTGCTGTTGCTGTGGCCTTTCTACTCTTGCTCTCGGTGCCTGGCGGCTCCCTGGAGGACGCAGTGAAGAAGACTAGCAGCACTCTGCCGCCAAAGAACAACACCACCGGCGGCAACACCACCTGCGCCAGCGACAGCGACTGCAACAGCACCACTGGCCACTTCTACTGCAACCTGAAGAGCAAACTGTGCACCTGTCAGCTCTTCTACCGCCTGAACGGCACCGCCTGTCTGCCCGTGGTCTGCAAGAAGCAGTTCGACTGTAAGACGGCGGAGAAGGAGAAGGATCCCAGCGTCGGTTTCTTCTACAGCTGCGACAAGGACGGCAAGTGCCAGTGCCGCATGCCGCGAGTGCTCTCCAAGAATGGCGCCGCCTGCGAGAATCCCCTCTGGGCGGACATTGTCGGCTGGTCGGCCCTCGGCATGGCCGCCTGCTGCGTCCTCGTCTGCTGCTACTGCGTCATGTTCGGCTTTGATAAGAAGCAGCAGGCCGCTGGTGGTGGCGGTGGTAGTGGTGCTGCCTCCAAGCGATCGTCTACCACCACCAGCAAGGCCGGCGGCTGATAAGATCTTCTTCGCCAGCAGCTTTTGCTTTTTGCCTTTGCCTCTGCAGATATCATTTCAAGGTGTGATTCATCAGCAACATGAGCGCCACGATTGGCATCTAACAATATTTCCCCTTTTTTTCACTGCCATTGGTGGAATTCAATTTGAATTTGTAGAAATGTCTTTTTGATTAAATGTCCTAAAAATTACGGTCGTTTTCCAAGCGCCGCCGGCATCACGAGCTGCTGAGATTGGGTTTACGCGCTACTTTGGTTTTTTCTTGGTTGAACTGTTTCCAATCTTCTTTTTGTTTTTGAGATTCATTCGGCAAGCAAGATGGCGAGCAATCTGGAGAGCTACATAAGCAGTAAGTGTTGAAGTTGAATGATTTTTCTTTGGTGTGAGCTCTAACCATAATCAACTCTTTTTGCCTGTTTCAGGAACAATATTGGTAATCACGGTAGATGGGCGGCAAATTGTGGTAAGTTTTTGATGGCACTTGTCAAAAATTGTTCATGGTAACTGTTTCTTCTACTTCTCTGTTCACAGGGCACATTAAAAGGCTTCGACCAAACGATAAACATTGTGATAGATGATTGCCATGAAAGAGTGTACAACTCGATCTCCGGTGTTGAACAGGTGCCCCTTGGTTTGTATATCATGCGCGGTGACAATGTGTAAGAATGCTTCATTAAGCCAAAATCTACATTTGAATAACTCTCCTTTTTCCTTTAGGGCTGTGGTCGGCGAAATTGACGAAGACCTGGACAAACGAGTCAACTATTCCATCATTCGAGCTGAATCCCTGAAGCCCATTGTTCACTAGCCTTCTACACAAAAAACTGTAAAATTGCATGAATTCATTACTGGTGTATCAGTCATTTCCTGTCGTTTACTCGATTAAATTACCTCTGCTTTGACAAAGATACGGGCATGTTTGAAATTCCCGAAAAAACCAAAACAACCGTCTTCTAGTACGTCTTCTACGATTGGCGTGTACAAAGTGTTTTCAAAACAAAAAGTCTCGTGCTTGTTTTTTTGCAATCTTGTTTTCAAAGATCTTTCATCGTTTTCGGTCTTTGAAGAAGAACCTCAACGATGGAGCGAGTTCTCAGACACTTGCTTTATTCTCGGTCATCGATCCACATCTCTTTCTTTCAGAGAACCCAACAGTCGCCCAGTCTTCTGTGGAAGTCTAGTCAACGCGCTTTAGCACCTCTGGTATTGTCGCGATTTTCCTCAAATTCAGCTGAGCCGGTCGATGACAAGCCAATACCCTTCGCAAAGAGCAATGCACACACTTACAAAGCGACAGAGAACTGGCGAGATTATGGTAAATCACGTACTTTTAGTAAAAGTAAAATTACATCAAGCCATTTTTACTCCTGCAGTCACTGAAGAGGAGATGACATACCCAAACTACACTTCGTTGGTCGTCAAGTCATCCATCATCATCTTTCTCATCTATTTTTGCATTCTCCGAGAGCCAAATGATATAGACAAAATGCTCGACCGAGACCTCTTTGAAGTAATGCCCGATCTGGAGATTCCAATTCTTGAGAGCGAGATTAAGCGACTTGAATCGCACGGCATCAGCACGGAAGAGTTGAAGAAGAAGGTGGCAGAGCTGAAAAAGCTAGCGGCGTCAAAATCAGATGGCTGAATTGATGAACTCATTTACCGTGTTTAGTTGTCCTGAATTAGTCTGTACAGAATTATTTCTTTTCTCTTAAAAGCAATGCCAACCAACCGACACGTTAGATGTCGCCATCGAGAACAGATGGAAGTTTTTTCCGTCTAATCCTTATCACGTCATTTTGCTATTTTTCAAACTGATGCTCAATTTCCCATTCAGATGCTTCCTCTTCTGCTGTATGCTCTAATGGTTCTTTTATTGTTTCTGCCACTGCCACTGTTTTGTCATTTGCATTCGTATCGACAAGCTTGCAAATAGAACTGAACAGAACAGTATCTTCAGGCTCATGTGTGTTCATCTCTGCTGTCATCTGGCACCACTGGCAATCTCTCACTCGCCTCTCTCACTTGCCATCATCATCACGAATTCCGTCGCCGTCATCCACTACTACCAACAGACATAAATCTTCAGCTGTTGCGAGACTGCTGGCTGGCTGGCTGGCTGGCCCATTCTTAATGGCCGTCGCCTCGCCAGTTATCGCAGATCGAAATGGTCACCAGGCGCCGTGTGCAGCAGCAGCAGTAGTAGTGTTGGTGAGTGACGCACCGACACGAAGATCGACCGACGTTGGCCGAAGAAGAAGAAGAAGCTGGTGCAAGTGCTGCAAGTGCTGCAAGCATTCTCGCCCATCGCTTTGTCCTTTAGGTTTAGGTAAGTCAGTCAGGGGAGGAAAGGGCGGCGAGCCCGATGGCTGTCATCAAATCTTGAGCGCGAGGCAGTGTGCCCCCTTTTGCAGCCGAACATTCAATGCCATGACTTGAATTTACAATCAGTCGCCGCTGGTGGCATCGATTTACTGAACGCGTTCATTTGCTCTCTCTCTCTCATCCTCACCCCCACACATTTTCAGTTTGCCTCTGGTTGAGCAAAGATGTTTTTTCAGCAGTGCAACTGCACAACACACTGCTGCTGCTTCCAATCAACTAGGCGCGCAGACATCGTTAGGAATATGCAAGCTTTTCCTTTCGCTCGATGTATTTGCGCAAATCAACTTCGCCTGAACCTCTGTTCACAGAGCAGTGTGTGCTTGAGAAGAGAAGAGTACATCAGCTTTGACTCCTATCCCCCTCATGCTCATTTGTCTGCCCGTTTAAAATTTTTCCTTTCCCTTTTTATTCATTCACTCATTCTCAGACGAGCCTCATTCACTGCACTGCCATTTACTACTGAAGTCCACATTTTAATTAACTGTGCACACTGGTAGTCTGACTGTCTCAGCAAAGTCGTCTGCTTCTGAAGTCTCCTACTTTTGCAGGGTTCGTTAGCTGCTCTCAGAAGCTGGTGACGAGCTGGGGCAAAGCTGTCTGGTAATTTACTACTCTCTTTTGTTGTTTGTCTTTGCCAGCAGCAAAAGATCAACTGAAGACGCTGGCTCTGGTCTGAGACTTGATGCACTACCAGGGGTAGTGTGGTCTACGTCAAAAGTTGAGCAGATGGTGGTCACTGGTGGCCAGTGGCCAGCACAGCCGGAGAACAATGGCCATTGTAGAGCACTGCTCCTGCCCTCCTCCATTCAGTCTCTCAACTGGGCACATAAATTAGCCCACGACCAGCGACTTGATTTTTGCTTTTGTTTTCCCCTTCCCTCTCTCGGTTCTTTCCGCCAAGTGAGCACACCACCACCACCACCACCACCACTGCCGCTGCTAGACTGAATAGTGTGCAAAGCTTCCTCCCTTGTTGTTGTTGGTACTTCTGTATGTATGTGTGTTTTGTGTCTTTCACGGATGAACAGGGGCCCGCCTGACTGCCCCGGCTGCTGGCTGCTGGCTGCTGACGGCTGGATCGATTCACTGGCCAATTGATCTCCGCCACGCGCTCTCTATCGCTTTTTCTGTCTGGTGAAGAAAAAGAGAGAGGCAAAGCATCAGCAGTCGAATCAAGTGATGCCTAGCAGGCGATAGTGTCAATGGGACGACACTGAACACCAGTTCCGCTTCTGCAGGATATGGCGCCCCATTGGCTGCTCATTCTTCTTCTTCTTCTCCTTCTCCTTCATCAGATGCTTCTCTGGCGCTCGCATATGAAACGTGACCAGAATGATGTGTGCTCTGGAGGAGATGTACTTTGCAAAGAAGGTAGAGACAGAAGTAGGGGGCACACTTGACTAGTGATTCCTCGCACAGATGAGAATTCCTCTGCTTCCTGCTTTCTGTTTTTTGAGCTCTGCCAACTGCTACTTCTACTACTACTGGTCATTGCTGCTGCTGCTGCCGCCGGCTGGTCGTACATTCTTTTTATTCTTTTGCGTCTATTCTCTTTTCATCATCATCATCATCTTTTGCACATCTTTACATTTTTCATCACTTAATCTTTGCTGATTGAAGAAGACAAAGCTGCTGCTGCTGCTGGTCAAAGGAGCGGTAACTGGTCTATTCTTTTGTTGCCTATTTTTATGCAGAGTAGGCCTTCTAGGCTTTTTGTTCAGCTGTCAAACAGGTGTGCTGCTGCTGTTTACTGCATGAATAGGCAAATAAGCTTAAGCTTTTTGGGTGCTTTTGTCTTCTGTAAGCACATTGAGAGCACATCTTTTGTTGACGAAAACTGTGCAGTGTGTGGGCAGCCAAGTTGGTGGCCTAAACAGATAACAGCTAAAAGAACTAGCTAAAACAAAACATCTGAAAAAGCAGAAAAAATGCACTCAAAGGATCATCATTGCTGGGTTTTTTGGCATCAACTGCAAAAGTTCATTCAAATGTACGAAAGGGAAAGACCAGCAAAGTACACCTACTCGATTCACTCTTTCTCCACTTCCATTGTCGACATATTCTCTCACCAACTTTGGTGAATTATTAACAGCTGGTTTCAAAAACCACTGGTGCCTTCACTGACCACCGCCATTTTCCGAATGCTTTACACATCCTCACTCATGACTGACTGGCTTTACCAGCACTACCATCACCATCACCACCACCACTGGCTTTCCAGTGCTAGTGCCAGTGAATTAAATTATTAATCGATTATTATTAGGGTGCATTCAAACTCTTGGAGGTGGATAACTTGCTGTAGAGTGAAAGAGAGAGAGAGTTGTAAAGAGAAGCAAATTAAATTTAAGTGAAACGAAGAGGCAGAGGAAAGAGATTGACTGGACTAGAGGAGGCGAAGGGAAAGCGATGGCTGATTCAAAGCAAAGGCAAAGGCAAAGCCTGCCTGCCTGCCTGGTTGCACTAACTGTCGGCGAGGGGGCAAAACGCATTTAGCAATCTCATAAATTGGTAATGAACATTAGTAATAGAGAGAGAGTTGCCGACGAAAGAAAATATGTATCCTAGCACCAGCCAAGCTACCGAGCTAGCTTTTGAGGTCGTTATCCACCAGCAGCAGCTTTCAACATTGTGCCTGTGTGTGCTATTGCTGCTGCTGCTCGATGTCTCCAGCTTTTTCATCAGTGATGCCCCACCACCACCACCACTGGTTTGTTTCTTCTGTCGCCCATGTCCTCACCACCACCACTACCACCACCGCCTCCGCCCCCGCTGTTGCTTTAATTTATGTTGATTGCATTCATATTTTATTCTGGTGCCGCCTGTCAGCCAGTGGTGGTGGTGGTGGTGGTGGTGGTGGAAAGACCACTGCAGGACTTGACTGCTAAGATTCACTTTCTGAAGAGTGGCTCAGCCGACAACGACGGCTGCTTCTGCTGATGTTGCTGTCTGAATTGGCTGTGACTGTGTTACCAGTGCGATTCTGGTTGGTACCAGTGCCACACATTGACGACTGATGTTGCTGCTGTTGCTGTCACTTTGATGCGTGCCTCAGCTAGACGGGGGCAATCACACACACGCACACACTGTGTTATCAGTGACCACTGCACTAGCACTAGCAGTCGTCTGGGCAGCTGAAATCCCAGTCATTGGGGAATGGCAAAATCTACTGGCAGGAGCAAATAAAAACTTTGATGTTACTCAGTTGATCTCTTGGTTGGCTGGTTGAATCCTCCTCCTTCCGCACAGCTAATAATTGCAAGTCGGGGAGTTGTAATGAGGAGTAGCGGTCAGTGGAGCTTGCATAACTGCAGCAGCTGGTGCTGCCCAATTCTAGTGCTGATTGCATTTGTGTTGACTACACTCGCACTGTGCAGATTTGCCTACTAATAAATAAGTAAATGGATCAAGTCAAGTAGCAAAGTGGGCACGCCAATCAGTGAACTGCCTGTGTGTGTGTCTGAGTGTCTGCCAAACGAACCTGGAGGGGCTTCTGCTTTTGCATCTTCACTGCCATTTGTAGCATTTTCTTACACTGATACACTCACACGCATTCACCTGTGTACATCGTGCTCGATCGACCATTAAGTATTAATCGGCAGATTAGCAGCACAGCACAGCACATGAGTCGGCTGTTGTTTATCTGCAGACGCAGAAAGAAGTTCAGTTCGAAGCGAGCAGAGTAGAGCAGAGTGCCGATTGAGTTCTTGTGCTCAACAGTATAAAAGCGAGCGACTTGGTCATTTCTTATTCTTCTTCTTATTCAATGGGTAACTTCATCTTCTTTGATTTTCACTGTTTTCACTTTTTCAACTGCACGTAAACTTTGCCTAATATTACTCGTCTTGCTCGTGCTTTGTGCTGTACCTCGCCCGTGGTGGCGGTGGCGGCGGCCGTAGCAGCATCGGCGACCACGATGGGTACTACTGGCCGATTCGGTAAAAGTAATGGCCTATTCCGTGGGCACACCAATTGTACATATTGACCGTTTCTATTCTGTCTTCTTTGCTTGCTTGCTTTGCTTTACTGCTTGCTTTACTTTCAATTTGTGGTTCTCCTTTGTTTGCTGACCTTCACTTTCTTTTGTCTTTTCTTCTCTCCAATACTTTGCTCACTTCACTTTGACACACTTCCTTTGAAGCCTACGAGAACACCGACAACTCTGAGCTGTTTGTCGGTTTCATGGTCGTCTTTGGCTTTTTCCTGCTCACCGTACTCGTGCTCATTCTCTGCATGTTTGCCTTCTGGCTAAAGAGGCACTTTTGCCCTCAGTACGATAGTGGTGGCGGCGGCGGCGGTGATCAAGATCTGGAGCGAAGTAACAGTGCCGAGAATCTTAACAGTCATCATCATCACCTTCATCATCATCATCACCACCACAGAGTGGCTCCAGCAGCGGCCACTACAACAGCAACGGCAGCGGCGGCAGTAGCAGCAGTTGCCTCGACGCACCATCAAATCTACCGAAACGGCGGTCGCAGCAGTAGTTTTCACCACCACTCTCAGCCCAACGGCCTGCACTACCACCTGCAGCCCTACTGTTCACAGCACCACCAGCCGCACTGTCCTCGCCATCCTCAGTACGACGTGCCGACCCTGGGAGCTGTTTCCCCTCATCAGCTGCACTCCATCAGTGCTCGACGTGCCACCATCTACCGAGGTTGAGGTAACCGCTCAAACCGATTGCCCCCCCTCTCTCTCTCTTTCTTTATCATCATCGCTCACTGCTGCTCCTAGTTGCGCTAATTGCAATCACATCTCTGTGCTGCTGGGCCGCAGCACAACCCGAGACTGATCACCGCTCAATTTGTTGTCCGTTCCTTTCCATTTGTTGTGACTACTTCTTTTTGAGCAGGCGCTTTTGTTTGAAAAGTGGAGGCTACTTGTCAGCTAATTACTCGCCTTTTTATACAGTAGAAAAGAACGAAAAATGCTGTACAGTGCAGCCAACTTTGAAGGGCACGACGTGAGGAAACGTTGCAAAGTTGTTGTAATAAAAGTTGACTGGTCAGCAGTGGCAGGTAGCCGCAAAGTGATTGTGTCTGCTGTTTTTTTTCATTCCTTCTTTAGAAGTACAATCAAATCAGTGAGGTTGTTGCAATGGATGGCAAAGAAGTAACAGAAAACTGCTGCTTTCAGCGCAATGATGTTGCTGCCACTGCTGCTGATGGTGGCCATGTTTTCTGGCTCATTGAATTAGGATAACGTTTCAATAGACTGTGTGTTTGTGCTGCCTCATTCACGGGCACATTTTCACTTTACGGCAACGGCGACGGAGAAGGACTCCCGCGCAAAAGCATGCACCCACCATAAAGCTGACCAGCACTCTTGGTGGTGGTGGTGGTGGTGCCTAGTCATGGCCAATCAGCAGCTATTAATCATGGTCCCATTTCAACATGCACACTACTAAACACTAATGCTCTTTCCTTTTCTATTTCATTTTTCTTTTTTAGTTGCGCACTTTGTGCTTCATCTTTTCTTTCCTTTGCAAGAAAAATTGACGCCAACAACTAAGCATTTATTTTTCTGTTGGAAATGATGGCAATGGAAAAGAGCACATATCACTTGAGGTGCTGTTTGCTTTGCAAACGCTGCCGCTAATGTACCGAGCAGGAGAAAGGCAAAAAAATCAACAGCATGAACAAGTCTCTCACTATAAAAAGTCAAAAGCAGCAAACATACAATACAATGCAAAGAAATGACTTTTAGTCTTTTTCTGAACAGCTTTTTTACTTTCTTTACTTTTTGCTTTTTGGCTGCCGCCGCAAATCGGCCACTTCTTTTTGGCCTTTTTGTCCGACTGCTAACGTGCACTGTACAACAAACAGAAAAAATGAAATAAAACTACAAAACCACAAAATAACCAAAAAATTAATAACTTGTTAACTTTGGAATGTAGCAGCATTTTCTATTGTGTTGTATTTTTAGCTCTTCTTTCTATCTATTTTCTCTTTGATCAGCTTATAACTTGTCTGTTTAGTAGCAGACAGAGAGAAGGGAACAAATGCCTGGCATTTCCCCCTCCTTATTTTTGCTGGCACAAAGGCTAATTGGAGGTCGTCGGCCGACGGAAGCTTTCACATTGCTAATACTGTCTGACTTTTTTTCTGTAGCGTTACTAGAATGGAATATTGAAAAATTGCATTTGGCTGCACTTCTTAAAAAAAATACAGCATCAGTTTATGCTGTTTGACATTTTATCTTACAAAAGAGCCCCCGCCTACACTCTGAGTCAGAGCTGAACCATCTAAGGCAATCTTGTGAGCCCATCACATGCCATCACAACCACCACCACCACCACTACTACCACTACCAATCAGCAAGGTGATCTTCATCCTTGAGCGGTCATTCAAAATCAGAAACGGGCGCTCAAAGCTCGCTTGGGAGCGTCAACGTCTAAACGTTGGCGGCATCAACGACGACCGTCAACCGAACCATCGGGAGCGGCGATGCCTTTTGAATTATGCACACTGATTTATTGCACATGAGCTGGCACACGTTTGGAACACTCACTGTGGTGCAAAGGGTAGAGACTGCCTCGGCTGGGTAGAGCTCAGCGTGAAAGCGAGATAGACGAGCCTTTTTTCTTTTTTTCTCTCTCCCTCTCTCTCTCTCTTTCCGTTCACCCTCCTGACATGGCACTTATCGTCGTGAAGAGACTCTTTGCTTTTTGCTGCTTTTCGCTTTTCGCTTACTTTCTCGTCTCGCCTCTGTCAAGATCGATCGTGTCAAGAAGATCTACTGCCAACGCAAACAGTGTGTGTGTGTGTGATCACCGAAAAACGATAAAGACGACCTGCCTTCCCCCCAAACCATACAAAAGTATTGAAAAGAAGGGGAGGAAGAGGGAAAACACCCAGCCCAGCCCTCGCACTTTAGCTGCGGCAGTGTGCCCATTTACTGATCGTTGTTTGTTTGTCTGTTTGTTTTTGTCATTTCCACTTGTGCTAGTTTGGAAGAGAAGAAGAAGAAGAAAAATAATACTGCCAAACTGTTGTCTCTGTGAACTGAACTGAAGAGATAGTGAAGTTACTGATCGACCGAATTACACGTGCCGCCAAAAAAAGAGAAAGAGAAAAAGGGAGGATGGTCAGAGTTCGAGAGAATCCGGCGCCGAATCGATGCAGCAGCAGCAACAATGCAGTCCAGCAATGTACCCGTCTTCAATTGCAGTTGCTATCAATTACAATGGCGATCACATCGCCATCACATTACCTAATACTGAAGAAGAAGAACAGCAATTACTGCTCTCAAAGTGGCGGGTTCAACTGGCCAGTGCTGTGGCTACTTCCGTGCAAGCACTGTTTGTCAGCTTATTCTGTCTGTTTGTTTGGCTACTGCCACTACTTGCCGGTGTGCTTGCACTGTGATTTGATCAACTAAATGCTCATCTAAATGGATGCATAATGGAGGCAGATACGCAGATATATATTGTCGCCTAAAAATGGTACCTAATAGAACGAGTGCAAAAGGGGAGGAGGAATTGGCAATTGAAGCAAGGAAACTTTAGCTGCCGTCGTCATCGGTGCTCAACTTCCGTTGACTGCAAAAACAGCTCGCCGCCCGCCCGCCTCCTCAAAGAGTGACGCGGCACTTTAGATAACTGTGCCACTTTTGCCTTTTTTGCCCCGCTTTTATCGTGCAATCGAATATCCATCTGCAAGCGATTATGTCAACCGATGGCCGAGCTGCTGTGTGGCTGGTCGATTGGGGGCAACGTGTGCTAGACACGTTCTCCCTCTTCTCTTATTTTTCTTCTTTTCTTTCCGTCAGCTCTATTGTTGAGCAGTGCAGATGTACATTTCAGCGGCGGCAGCAGCATTATCTCCGCTGGGAAATCAGCGAATCAGTGGGATAAGAAAAGACGTGAAGAATTCAAGAGCAGCGTTTACTGCCGCTGCTGCTGCTGCTGCTGCTGATGTACTGTTTTTCCCCTCAAAGAAAGTGGCGTTTGTCTGCCTGCCTGCCTGCTGACGAGTGCTGTTCTGCAAAACATCATTTGCAGAACAGCACTTTATCGTTTTTTTGTTTCTCTTTCTCCATAATCAATACTGGGCACTGCTACTGTTTGGTTGCTGACTTTTTTGCCTGGCCACAATCTTAAGTTGCATTCACTGGCTGCCAATGCCTTTATGTCCTTTTTCGCCTAATTGACGGTGCAATTGCCCACTAGTCGACGTGAAAGTTTATTTTTCTCGTCCGTCCATTAAAAGGGACCTTTTACCATTGGTCTAATTTTCAGTAGCAACTTTTAGGTTTTTTCCCTTTCATCATTTTCTCCTTCCACCCATCCTTTCCCCTTCAGCTAATCCCCAGTCAAGCATTCTCTATTTTGCTTGCACTAGTGCAGTCACTCACTTGAGCGCTTAATTGCTCTCCTTTTTGCTGGCAACTTTTTTTTTGTTTTTTACGTTTTGACTGAAATAGCTGCTCATAACTGGCTGTGGGAAAAAATACTGTCGTTCTGTCTGTTCTGACTCTGTTACTGGTGCACACTGTGAATCTGACAGCAGCAGAAGCTGCAGCGACTGGTTTCTTTTCCTCTTTTTGTTTGATTAGATGCCATTTTTCTCTTTGTGGCAGGCAGGGAGGCAGCAGCACACCAGAATTCACATAATGCAGCAGCCAGACGTCGCCTAAACATCTTTCATTCAGCTATTTTTTTTTTTGTTTGGCTGCCCACAACCAACAACACACAGCCAAAAAACATGCACGACAGGCAATTCATTCAAAAAAAGAGAATAGGCAGAATAAAGGAGAAAAACAGTGTGCTCAATGGCGATGCACTGCTGTGTGCTGCAACTCACATTGAATTAGCTGGAAGGCAATTTATACCGATTGGCCGCGATTAAAGATCGGACCCCGAAAGGATGTCGCATTTTGTAGCAGGGAGAGAGAAAACTCGGTGAGTACTCTCCCTCACACACACACACCTACCCAAAGAGATAACCCGATTACCGATGAGGAGAAAAGAGTAAGTCTTCATTAAGTAGCCGTAGTCTGCCTGTAGCTTCTGTGCATACTAGGCACACTAGGCCGCTGGTCGTCATCTTTTTTGTGCCGCCGCCGCCGCCGCTGGAATGGCGCACGTTTTACCGCTACCACCGCCAAACACAGCACACAACTTTACTGTGCTAAATTAATCAGGAATTATTATTTTCATTAGTTATTTGGCCAGTGCTTTCATTCTCTCCCTCTCCCACTCCCCTCTTTTTCTTATCAGCCAGGCAGGCAAACTTATAGGTTCATTTGTTTTCCTCTGCAATCATCCTTGGCTAATCTAATTAGAGCAAATTGCAGTAATCGAGTACCAGTTGTCGTTAAGTAGACTGAAAAAAAAGAGAAACCGTAAGTGCAGCTGAACGATGATGATGAACAGTCTTGGATCGAGTTTTTTGCAGTTATTTTTATATTGTTTTCACTTACTAATACCGTTAGTGCTGGGTATCGCCAGTAGCTGCCAAGATAGGAAAGTTACTTTTCCCTTCTGTGTGAAAGTTGTGAAAGTTAGTAGTAGTTAAAGTTGGCTGAAGAAAATGGTGAATAGTGCTGATAAATAAAGCGATATTAATGGAACCGTTAGTGTAACAAACGGGAATGACAAAAGTTTTGAAAAAGTAGACAAGAAAAACAAAAATTGGCAACAAATATTTTTGGTAGAAATAACAAAAAAGTTTTGAACATTTACAGTAAAAATTCAAAAATTTTGTCTGTACAATTTTGTATTTTTTCTAAAACACCTGAAAGCTTAAAAGATAGATACAGAAAAGTCTAGACTAGTTTTTTTGTTATTTTTGTAATGAGACCTAATCAATAGGAGACAGACAATATTGCGTTCTCAGAGGCTGTTTAGCTGATGGTGGTTGTCATTTAGACTCACAAGCCGAATCAAAGTAAGAATGAAGACCATAAAGAGTGTCATAACTCAGGGTGCATCCCTCTTTCTCTCTCTCTCAGCTCAGTGAAGCGACAGGCACTTTGTGTCACTGGCAGTAGCTGTAACCAAGTGGGCTCATTAGAGGAGCAGCCAGTCACTATCATCAGCATCACCAAAGACAGCCATTAGCTGATTAGTGCGTCTTCAATCTCTCTTTACTCCTATTTCAGCTCCTACTTCCTCCTGCAGTACGGCCCCCAATTGACAAGCTCAGGCACATCTTTTTTAATTATTGGCTTCTTTTTCAACTGCTGCTGGAAAAACCTCTGTTCTTTTATTTCTCTTTTGCTCAGCGTTTTGGTTTGGTGGGTGCCTGTAACTTGTTCTTGTCACAGGCACTCTGTGCTTTTTACTCTTCTTCCTTCCTTCACCACTTCTTGGTGACTTGTCAGTAATTAATTAGCAAATTTATTAGTCAATGTGCTGCTGCTACTGCTGCTGTTGCTGTCGTTGTCGCCTTAATGTATTCATTATCATTGCCAAAGTAGAGGAGAAGAGGAAGAAGAGAACACAACTGTCCACGACTGTCACCGACTGCTGATGTGGCACTGCTGCTGTAACTGTTTCTGCAGTCGCCGACAATGGCAATGTCGACACAGAGGAAAAGAAGAAGAAGAAGAAGCGACACAAGCAGACGTACACACAGTCCTGGGCCCTTGATTAATTATTATAGATCGCGTCGGATTGCAGACTGTCCTCTCTCATAATGAACATTAATGCACGCAGTTCTGAATGGAAAAGCGAGAAAGAGAGAAAAGCCGCTGCGTGTTTGCTAATTTGTGCAAGACTGCCCTAGCAGGACAGTGGTCAGGCTCAGGAGCTGCAGGACATTTTACTCAGGCCAGGTTCACTGTTGGTAAACTGCTAGTCCGAATGACCGCTTTTTCGGTGGTTGTCTGGGCAGTTGCCAGGCAGTACGTTGAGCTACAATGAGCACACAAACACACACACACAGACACGCACATCAGTCAGAGTGCGATTTAAAATCATCCGTTCAGTGAAGCGAATGAGCGAATGCACACCATTCTTCACTGAATTTGACTGAAATGAATGACCACAGCCACTGCTCGCTGCGCCTGTCGCACACGGGCACTTCTGTACGACAGTGTACGACGACGACAACGACAGTGCCACGACAAAGACGGCGGCGATGTTAAGCTCGCTCGACTGATTTGCTGCTGCTGCTGTTGCACCACCATCACCACCACCGGGCACACTGCCGAAGCAGGCAGGGCAGCATCTCAAGCGCTGGGCAGCAATTGAAAAATAGGTGAACATGGGTCAGGAGAAGTCGTAGCAGACCTCGATTTGCAGAGGTTGCTCCTGCTGCTGCTGCTCTCGCTATATACTTAGGCTGATTTAAGCTGTCGAAAGGAAGAGGAGCACATTTTCGCTGAACATGCTGATTGCTGCAACAACGGCTTCAGTCGCAGTCAGGTTTGAGTAGGTCTGAGCAGGCAAGAATGAATTTTCTTCCGCTTGAACGCTTCTCAACCATCGAAGCACTGCAGCACCTTTAAGTAGAGGGTTTCTCCTTTTGTCCTGCTGTTATTATCAGCTGCCGCTATAACCTTTCAAAAACTTGAATGCCTAATTTCCTGGAAAGAGGTTGTGAAAGAGAGAGAGAGAGAGAGTGAGAAACAAGTGAACACTCAATCAGAAACAAAAGAGAAAAAAAGACAGACATTGAAATAATAGAAGAGCTTTGTCGTTCTTAATTTGCAAATCAACCAGTTGTGTCGCCTTTTTTAGCCAATGTCTCAATTGCTCTTTTTCATTTAACAGATTGGACAGAGGGACATTTAAATTGCCTCTTGCAGAGATGAAGCCAATCGAAGCCCTTTTTCTATTGTCGACACTGAAAACAGCAGAAAGAGCAACAGCAGTCACTGAAGACTCATTTCACTCATTCACTTGGGCAGGGAAAAGAGACTCTACTAAATATTTAATGAGTCAGGAGTATGGAGCATTGATTTGAAGGCGAACAAAATGAAGGGCAAAATGAAGATTTATAGCCACAGATTGCCACCGAGCGCAAGAGCGCAATCTATTAGACAAGAAAAAGAAGAAAAGAGCAGCCTCCTTCTTCAAGACTGCTCCAGTGTGTCTGTCGGTGTCACTCTGCTCGGCTCGTTCTGCAAAATGAACCCAATCGCCTAATGCTTTAATTATAATTTCCGCTACCGAAGACGATGCGTCTTCTCTGTCCTCTGACGAACACTTTCAGTCCCAATTGCGCGCCCCAGCGGCAGTCTGACTACTGACTACCAGCAATTGGGTCGTTGCCTTTGCTTTTGCTGAGATTTGAATTTCACTTTGGGAATTAGTCGCCTCTTCTTTTGTGTGCTTGTATGAATGTGAATGTGAATGTGTGTGTGTCCTCATCTTCTTTATTCAGCGTGCAGTGCAGTGCACGAGTTTGCTCCCTTGCCCCCTCTTCGGCATGCAAATTGATTGTGCCCTTTTCTGTCCTTGCACTCGACTGTTCTAATTATTAGCACCACCAAGACCACCATCACAACCGTTGCCGCCACCGCCACCACCGCTTCTGTTCCCAGATTTCAGTTCCCAGTTGTCGAACTACAGAGCTATTGCTTTGCCTTTGCTAAAGAAAATTAAGAAAGATAGAGGAATGGGCGCCCCATTATTGGTGGCTATTTGTTGGAGCTTAGTGTGTTCGGTGCTGGTACCACCGTTTTCAGTTATTGCCGTACTTTAATTTGCCTTTGACTGTTATTAGTAGTGATATCATATAGAGATTCTTTTAAAATTGCACCAGCCTTGTGTTTGCTATGCTAATAGATTTACGCTGACAGAGGAAGACTACTGCCTCTAAAATGCTTTGCAACCTAGAAAAAAGCTTGTTTTTGAATTTTTTGAAATCATACCACTCTTGGCTTACGTGGTAGTATCATTGATGCATCATCATCTGCCATTCACTTTAAATGTTTGCCATGCGAGCAAGCCCAAATTCCACTGTGTTTACCTGGCCACTGCCCAGTTGCCGAGCAAACACACTTAGCGTAATGTGATGGTGCCGTTTTGGAGTTTTTGCATCCACTCAAGCAAAAGTACGGCAATTGAATTTTAGTTTGAAAGCTCATGAAGAGCGTCCACTTTCAACTGCTATCGCAAAATGACTTTTTTATCGATGGAACTTAGGCAGCAGCAACGGAAACGGTAGGCAACATCAACGTCAAAACTAATCATTTATTGATGGAATTTGTTTGATTAGAAGAAAAAAAAGAAAAAAAGAGCTACAAAGTTTAAAACGCAAATAAAAAGCAACAGCAGCCCAAATCAGCATCGGAAACATCAATTTTTAAAGTGCCACTTTGCTCGTTACCAGTGTGGTTGACTGCTTGATGGTGGCACTAAAACACCAACTGAGGTTGTTGCTGCTCTTGCAATTGTGGTCGGCGATTCTCCGAATTTCTTCTTGTCTCTTTCTCTTCCATTCACGTCCTGTTGTTTATTTGCCGGGTGCGTTCCTTGCGACACTAATGCACTTTGCACTGCTCATCGGCCGCCTCTCTTCTTGCAATTCCAGTGCTCGTGATTGAGGCAATTTGCATTTCATTGAGGCTGCTGCTGCAAAAACTGATGCAATGTGCTCTCTAATGTGAAACACAGCCTGCTCAGTCAGTGTTTCTACACACACACAAGTTGATGACGACGATCATCGAGATTATTGACGCGTGGTGGCCTTCGAAAGACACCACCACTACCACCAAAAGTGGTCGTCAACATCACTTTTGCTGTCACCAATTGATACAAGAGATGAAGAGAGCACAAATTGAAACGATTGCCAATTTGGCTGCAACTTAAGACAAGCAGTCGACAGCAACAACAGCTTCCCAGTCACACAAAACTCTCTTTCACTCTGCATTCTTTGACAATGTATATTTAAATTGCTTTATAATTAAATTACTGCAAATAAATTTAAATTAGCGTCTCTAGTTTTCTCCTTGCTCCTTTCAGTCTGCTCTTCACTTCAGCGGTTGAAACAGTAGTCAGAAGTAGTGGCAGTGCACCAAACTGCAGTCATTGCAAGTGGTTTCTCAGTAACTGTGCGTCTCCATGGAGAAGGAAAGGCCAATTGGATGCTGCTGCTGCCACTGCACTGAAGAAGACGTATTCATATTTGCTAATCGGCTTCACTTTTGCTATACTTTGACTCTCTACTTTGAGTTAATTTTATTAACCAACAGCAGCGCACTGCCAACAGGGCCCATTGACAGAGCTGACAAAGGCACAAAGTATGTGTGTGCACACTGACAAACGCTGTGTAACGACGCTCAGCAACTCCATCAGCTTTTGGTACTTTTTGGTGAAAAACGGGTACTTTTTGTTTTGATAGGGAAAAGAGCAACTACAGAGGAACACAGTGTGACGAAGAGATGAGTGATGAATGGTGATAAATGGTAGTGGTAGTGTTGTAGTCGTTGTTGTAGTTTTCTTGTCAGATGAACAACAACAGCAACGGCAGTAGCAGTGGCAAAGTCTCAAAGTTGACAAAGCAAATTAACTCTGCGGCGACACGAGCACCAGAACATTTGTGTTGCAGTACTGTGTGTGTGTCATTCTTTCTTTCTTGAAAAGTAAAAAACGACAAACTTACAGACTTGCTAGAACGGGAAAAAACTTGGAAAAAGTGAGCGGCAAAAAAAGTGAGCCCGGCCATAGCCGTTTACTCAGTTTATAAACGCACAAAAGCTCCTGGCAATTTTGTTTCTTTTTTAGTGTTTATGCACCTAAATTTGTAAAAGATAAGTTTAACTCTGTTTAAACTATAGTGTGTTTTGTAAAAAATTTTATTTTTTGTTTTTTAGAGTTTTTTTACTTTTATTATAAAAAATTAATTGTGTTTATTGACCACCAGCATTTTTTTGAACAATACATTTGTTTGATATTTGTAACTGTTATTAAAATAAAATGATCAATTTACTTAAAACTTATTTTATTAATTGTTTGACAAAACTACTAATACAATTGTGTTTCTTTGTACTAAAAAAATTAAACGTAAGCATCAACTTAAGTTTCTAATTAACTGTAACTGTTTACCAAAAACACAATCACCCAAAATGAAACTGATTAGAAATAACGATGACGTTAGTAATGAAGATGAAGGTAGCTTAGAAAAAAAATATCAACAAATAAGAAGATTAAAAGTTTTTTGTGTTTTCTAGAAAAATGACCAGTTAGCGTTTTAGAAGCATTTAAATGTTGCTAAAATGTTGATCAGATCAGTCGTTTGCACTGGGGCAATAGAAACAGTAAAAACTGGGTCAGTTGATTGAACAGCTGAGACCTGTTTTCTCTTAATTTTGTTAATACTTTCTCTTAATTATGTGTGTGCCCAGTCCTAATCAAATTGAGGATAAGTGCAAAAGAGAGCAAAACAGAATTTCAAACCCGGAAGGGTCACAAGCTTGCAAGTGGCTGGCTGGCTGGTGCTTCACTGCACTGCATTTCACTCAAGAGCGCCTGATGCTCCTAAGTGACGTTAATTGAGAGGCGGCTGCTGCTTTTCTTCAAAGCACAGTTCTCAATTCTCAGCTTTAGATTTCGATTGAGGACGACAACAACAACAACTGATGTTGCTGCTGTGCCCCAGGAACACAAAATAAACAGAAAAAGTTGATTTTCTTCATTCTCTTCTTCTTCTTTGACTGCCCCACAGCCTAGGTAATCCCAGTTGAATGTCTCGCGCACGATTGCCTTGATCACTTCAATAGTAGTTGCAGCAGAAGTTGTAGTAGCAACTTTGGCGGCATATTTGTCGCCAAGTCACGCTTGCCTTGCCTGCGCACAGGCAAACACACTCATCTAGAGAGAAAATAAGGGAAAAAGTGAACTGAAATGTGAAGTGCTCTCGGAGGACAGCAAACAGTTCTTTTGGTACGACAGTACTCACTGAATGACTGACTGAAGGACTGAGCATTGAACAGGGTAAAAGATGTGCGTGAGTTGATGCCCTTTCTGCCTGGTGCAGTCAATGAGTAGTGGTTGTAGTAGATACAGCTCCTGAAGATTGAATTAATTGCAGACTGTGCTGCTGCTTTATCATCAATGCACGCGCCCGATTGCTATCTGACTCTTTCTCTGTTTGAAAATCATTAGTCAAATTATGAGTCGCCCCTCATTTGAATGAACTGCTACATATTTTTACATGATAAAGTTTTTTGCCTTCACTTTAATTCCCCATTTGATACATTTTACTTGACTAAAAGCGACGCAACGATTTTTTCCTAAAATTCATAAGAAATTTTTTCTCCATTCATTAATTAGCCAATTTGGCTGCTGCTCTGCAAGTGACTGAAATGACTGCAGTGCACTGCAAAGATCTGGCTCAGGCAAAAATCGGTCTGTTCAGTGCCAATCGGGACTGTTTTTTCCCTTTTCTTTTATTCACATTTCTCTTCTTTTTTCCCCTTCCCACTTTTTTTTGTTTTGTGTGCACTGTACTAATTATAAAGTGAGCAATTGTGATCGTAGCTAGAACGTCTGCACTTGAATCGAAGCTTTGGCAATTTTCTCAGTGCAATTGGTTATTACACTGACTATTTGGTGGATGCCAAGTGAAAGAAAGAGAGAGAGAGAGAGAGAGGGTCAAATTAGCTTTCCTCTTTTTGAAACTGCACACTCGCCAGTTTTATTTTAGTTAACTAAGTCCGTCTAAAGTGAAGCGTTTCCACTGAATTGATATATCTTCTTGGATTAGCCAACAAAAAAGACCAGCCAGCCAGCCAGCCATTCAATGATTGGCGTAATACTCAGTTTGTTTTTATAGTTTGCCTACTTTTTTACTGCTGCTGCTTTTAAAAAAGTGAACGTTTCTTGCTTCTGCTATTGTGTTGTTACTTCTTCTAAAACGCTAACGCCAATTTGTGAGCTGTCGCTTCTTATCTTTCCGCCGCTTGCTGACATTGTTCACTGCTCAGAAAAAGAGGAGAAAGAAAAGAAAAGAAAAGAAGAGTATAGAAGGCCATCTAGAAAGCCTATTGTCTAATTTGTCTGCTCCGCATTTCCTTCACAATGTGTCTGCTGCTGGTGAAAGACTGCAGACACACACACACTAGGTCGACGCCATTGAAAATATCTATGTCTCTTTCACTGTTTGTGGTGTATGATATTTTAGGGATACAGTAGTTAGCCTTTTTTGCCCGTCTGAATCGGTAATTACAGAGTCTGCCATTGTGCACTGGTTGCACTGGTGCCTAATAATGGCCGAGCTTTGTCGGAGTTTGACTGACTGACACTGTCACTTGCCTTTTTCTTCTTTTTTTGCGCAGTGACAGTTGACAGTTCCTATTGACTGACTGGCTGACTGCAGCATCAGTCGGCTTTATCTTGCACCCACCACCACCACCACCACCACCACCATTGCTGATGTTTCCACAAACAAAATGCAAACGCAATTTCCTTTTTTACTCTGTGATAGCTTTTGCATGTGTGCGCGTCTGTACGTTAACCCAAAACTGATGTAGACAGATTCTGCTTATGGAATGTTTAATTAGCTGAACCTTCTTCTAGTCAATGTGAGCGGCGGTAGTGGAGGAAACTTTGGAAATCGACCACTGCCACGACGACCACGGCGATGACGACAATGTCGGCGGCGGCGGCGGCGGCGGCGGCGGCCACGACAACGCCTGACACTCAAATGCAATTGACTTTCTTTTCTTTTTCTTGTTTCCCTTTCCTTTTAGGCTGGTGGACATCACAGCTTGTTTGTGTGTTTACTACCACTGCTGCTGCTGTTGCTGCTGTCTAGGCTAATACCACCAGGGGCCAATCACACCGGCGCCAAAGTGAGATATGAGAGAGCAGTAGGAAAAGAGCATCAACAGCATCATCAGGAGGAGGAGGAATAAGTTGCCACCACCACCATGTCTCGTCATATCTCCGGCAATATCTCCTTTTTCTTGCATCCTTTTCCAAGAAAAGTGCTGTCGAGACACATTTGAGTGTTTGCCCGCTGGAGTGTTGTGCCTGGTGTTAGTGATGGTGCACATGAATACACGAAGCAGCAAAGTGAGAAGGAAGTGTGTTGGCAGTGGAGCAGTGCACAATTGTGGCAGAGTGCTGTAAGCCAACGGAGTAAGTCTCCGTAAACATTTCAGCCGAGATAGGTATCACACATAGAGTCTGAAAGTTGACGGTGGCAGACAGGCTGGCTGGCAATTCGCTGAAAGTCCTCACTGTTGTTGCTAATAAGCAATATTATGTGTGGGCCCATGGCAGATTGCCTGCTGATGATCGATTGTGTCCGCCTGAGTGTGTGTACGTCTGCCTGTCTATGTTTGAGTCTGTCTTTTTCAAGAAGCCTTCACTAAATCCGATAGATGGATGGACAACACTTTTACACACACACTTTCATTTGAAAGAACGTTTCTGATGAACAACAGTGAAAACTGTGGGACGGTGGCAACACCGACCAAATTGCCACTCTCACACATTTTCACTCTTTCTCTATCTTTTCTGTTCAATCAAAAAATGCCTAAAAATATTGAGAGTGGCTAGTGATAGAAAGGGCTTAAGATAGAAAAAAGGCTGCTTTTTGCTGTTGTTCAACGTAAAATGTAAAGAGGGCGAATTTCAGGCAAATAATAGTGTGAAAGTGTTTCGGAGAAAGCAACGACGGCGGGAGCGTCATCATCATCGTTTTCCAGATTTGAGCGACCACCACCACCACCAACACTGCCCGTCGGCTTTCAAACAGTGTGTGTGTGTGTATGGGAATATAATCGAGTTGGGTATAAAAGGGAATTGCCGTTGTTGCTGCCAATCAGCGAACACACACTTCCCTGAAGTGGAATTTCTTTTCTTTTTCCCCGCCAAGAGAACACTGACTGAGAAGCAGCCATAAGTTTGATTAGCCCACTGCTTTTCGTCAAGTCTTATTCTTTGCATTCATCTACGTTCATTCTTCTTCTTCTTCTTCTTCGTCATTGTTGTTCAGGCATTCTCGTTGCTTGAAGTGGTGCCGGCTTCGATTATCTTCAAGAAAGTGCCCAAGAAAGTGTGTGTTTGTCTGTTTTTTCTCTATCCCATGGACATTGTCCAAAATTGTTCAGCGCTGTCAGCATGATGATGTTGAGCATATGCTGAGGGACGGTTTTGTATCTAGCCGGTGGCCAGAGTTGTCTAGGGCTGACAAACAAGCCTGGCCTTTTTCATCTTTTATTTTAGCTTGAAAGAAATTGAATAAGATGGAAAAGGTCGTGTGAAGAGGAAAAGAACGGCAAGGAAAGGTAAATGCCGTGCCAAATGTGCCGCAATCAGTAATTCACTTTCATCTGTTATTGTAATTAAAAAGGCTGTTTGTCATTAGTGTGAGGGCAAATTGGAGCTGTGTTGACAACATCAACGCAGGCAAACAACATCGACCAAAAGGGCAATTTGATCGTCATGTAGTAGCTGTCTTGTTGCAAATACCTCTTTGAAAAAGGGCAGATTGAGGACAACCTTTTGCCGTCCTCAGGAATGTAAGGAGGGAAAAATAAAACAACATTTGGAAAACTTATTGACAGAATTGCAAAAAGAAAAAGAAGAAGGCAATTTAGCAATTGTGCCGGTCGACTGCTGCGTTGAAGTGACTGCGTTGCTGGCGAAACTTGATTGAATCAATGCTCAATGTTGAATGTGTGAACGCATGGCTGTTTGGTGGTGGCAATTATTTAATCTCAAATTAGATTTAGATGCAACGTCTTTGATTCAAAATGAAATTCAATTTGTTTGTTTTTTATGAAAAAGAAGGACAGTAAAAGAACAAGTCAAAGGAAACAGTAGTTTTAGTGTTTTAGGGTTTGCTACTGCATCAGCAATGGAAAATCTGCATTCTCAGCAGAGAGTTTATGCATGTTTTTTACTGTAAATGTCAATGAAAGATTTTTTTTCTGCTGCAGTTCTGTTGCCAATGTTTTTGCAGTAATTTGAATAAAAGTCGCGTTCGTATGCAAAAGATAAGCAGTGCCTTTGTGGTGGTAGTAGGTACAATAGTGATAGAGCTGATGGCACAGGGAAAGAAAAGTAAGTTAAAGAAAGAGACAACAATTGCCGTCGTTCCTCTTGATTGGACTTGATTGTGTGTAAAAGGAGGAAAGAAAAGAGAACGAGTCTGGTCTTTTCTAGAGCAGCTCTCCTAATTGGAGAGCACGAATTAATCAGTGCTAAGTGTTGCTCAGTGGGGGCCATAAATCCATCAATTGTTGACTGCTCTGGGCCTGCTGCTGCTGCTGTTGTTGTTTTCTGTGGAGCCACTGGTGTGCCTTCCCAGTCACTTACCCCCATCCCCAATAGAGTCATCATCATCATCAGCATCGTTTTCGTTGTCGTCTCTTTTGTGTTGACTTTCTTTCTCGGTCTACTTCTCAATCGACTTGCATAATTTACTGTTGCAAATTACTTTTCTTTCACTTTACTTTATTTTATTCACTTTACTTTTCTTTGTACTGCCTGTGCCTCGATCTTTTAGTCTCTGCCTGCCTGCTTGTCTGCCTGGTTGCTTCTTTCTCCGCTGTCTATTAGTTTGGCGGGTTTAGTTGGGCTGAAGTGAACAAACAAAACTGGTAAGGAGGCACAATTTTTTTGTCACGATGCTGTGCAATAGGCTATAGCTTATTTTTTTCCCTCCTTTGATTCTCCGACTTTTGTCTTTCTTTCTTCGGCTGCTTTTTGTCTCTCGTAAATATGTCTGCGACAGCACCGACTGACTAGAAAAAATTTGTAATTTCTTTCACACTGAGCGCGTTTACTCTCTCTCTCTCTCTCTCTCTCAGTGTTTGAGCTGTGTGTTTTGTCTTTGCTTGTCTTGCTTCGCGCCTAAATAAATTGGAAACTACATATTTTTTATTTAGTTTGGTTTAGCTGGGCGAGGAGAACAAGATTTCTTATATCAGCCCGATGGGATGCTTTGCCTCTCTCTCTCTCTCTCTCTCTCTCTCTCTCTCTCTCTCTCTCTCTCTC
>JAALOO010000104.1_pt1 | contig 69843 bp, 56 predicted proteins | sample 7257641 | NCBI WGS metagenome assembly JAALOO01 (sample SAMN14085613, study PRJNA598686) | mite metagenome | biome: ENVO:01001000; feature: ENVO:01001002; material: ENVO:01001226; isolation source: single female mite from University of Michigan culture on fish food culture... ...
TCTCTCTCTCTCTCTCTCTCTCTCTCTCTCTCTCTCTCTCTCTCTCTTGCTCTTTCCATCTCTGTCATAGTCTTAGCTTTATTCATTGCTAACGTTCGAACTTGACTGACAGTGCTGTCCTTAGCTGCACACACACACACACTACTGAAACAGTGCCATTGAAAAGATTTTCTTTTTGCCAAGTCAACCAAGAGTAGGAGAATTAAGAAAGCGTCAGCAAAAACACCACAACACCAACAACGGCAACAGCATCATCAACATCAGAAACAGCCTCAGCATTGGATTTATTATCTGACAGAGGAGTCGCTAAATCTTGCTGACTACTAACCACAAGGCTGAAGTATTACGGTAGAATGAAAAATGTACATGTGATGTCCAGAAAAAATTGAGTGAAAGAGCAGCGATGAAAATGAGGGAGAATACCAGGAGAGTTGCAGCAATGGCATTAACATTAATGAAATCTAGTTTGGTACATTGAAATGCAACTTATTTTAAAACTCAAATAATTTGTTTATAGTAAAAATCAAAATGTATTTTGTTGTGTTTAAAGATTACCTAATTTTGCAAATAAAAAAACTTTTCACTGAAAACAATGCAATTTATTTTTGGCATGCAAAATTTATCATTGATTTCAAACTGTCATATTTTTAAGTTACCACTGTTGTTGCATGTTCAGCAGCAGCCTCTTTACAAGTCATAACCGGTGCCAAATTAGCCGGTTTTACCAATTGCAGTGTTGCATGTTCAACGTTCGTCGTTAAGCACATTTAACATTAAGCATAAAGATGATGACAAAAAACGTCGTATGTAGCGGAAAAAGGCATTGTACAGAAAAACACAATAACAAAAACTAACGTTAACAACATAATGCAAAACAAAAAAGATGAACTGCAACACAAAAAAAAAACAAACGCACAACGCAGTAGACAAAACAAATGTACGTTTGCTTGACAAATCAGACTGACATGAACTAAAAACATTCAAATATAAAACTTTAATACTTAATTTAAGTAAAAATATAACTTTTAATGTTTACTTATCTAAAACAACTTAAAACAAGCAATTGTTGATGACAAATTAAACTGTTTAAAAGCAGTGCAAAATAAAATCTTGTGTATACCCGGCTCCTTGACAATGAGAGTAACCACCAAGCAAGCATCAAGATCACGGTTAAGTGTGAGTACTGTCATTCAACAGTTGCCAAGTTGTCACGTGCAATTGTAGCGCATCAGGGGATGTTGCAGCATCTTATTCGCTGGCAAGTGACAGTGCCTGACTGACTCGGAGGGTGATGCACTCACCGAAGGTAAACTGACGCCCACACTAGTTTGCCACTGCTTTGGCAGACTGTACAAACTTTGTTTAAGATTTGACAATCGCTTTTTGTTTAACCGCAACAAACAGTGCTTTCAGTTGCGTTGTCTGCTTTTTCATGTTTTTTGCTCATAAATGCTTTGTTTATAAATACGCAAAAAATATGCAAAATAGTGCTACGCTCAAACGCCAGTGCTTTTGCACTAGTTCTTTTGATGTCGACTTAAATAATACTGTTGTTTAATGATGCCAACAATAAAAAAGTTGTGTTTTCATTTTGCTGCCTTTTGTCTCAAGTTGTAAATGTCATTAACTTTAAGGTTGCAAATTAATTGCCGCATCATGTGGGCGCAGTTGCGGGAAACGTAGTGTATGTCGGCGTATGACGACCAGCAACAGCATCAACAGCAACTACCGAGTACAATGTCCTTAGCTCACCCTGGATTAGGTCACTAAAGGGGATATACCAGTTGTACTAGCTGCCAGTGCCCACCACTGCTACTGCTTAATATTACGGAAGCAACAAATAAACGACTAAACAACCACGCACTTTTTTGAAATACATTTTTGTTCTACAGTAAAAACCACACTTTACAATTTAGGTGTTTAATTTTTTATTTAATAATCAACTAAAAGAGGGTAGTGCTTTCCTACAGTTATTTTATGAGTGTTACTAACTCTAAAGTGACACTAACACTGTTAGTCTAAATGCAATTCATTCCACCAATCATAGACTCCTAATTAATTGGTTAGATCTGTTGATTAGTTTTGCTTCAAAATGGTATTTTTAGCCAATTAAACTTGCGTTTGCAGAGTAGTGAACCGAGCACTTTTTTCGTCTTCATTTAACTTGTTCTTCAGTATTTTGCCTCAATCAGCCAAGATAGTACTCAAAGGCGTAGAAATGAACCAGAATGAGATAGATGAGCAGTGTGATGCTGATGACCTTCTCTTTGCGACTGCCAAAAATGAAGGCATTCTTCTGGCGACGCAGCAGTCGGCCGACAGTGCCCAGCAGCGTGTCAGAACAGGCGAGGGCATTGCCCAGGCCGCCACTGCTACCACCAGGACCACCAGGACCACCGTCAGCACCGGACAATGGGCCACCTTCAGGCAGGTCAGAGAAGGCACCGCCGCCGTAGATCTGGTGACTGTAGGCAGCGCTGCTCTCGTCAATCAACAGCGACAGACTGGCCGTGGAGTTGCGGTGGTGGGGCACACCGGCGTGGTAGGCAGAGTACAGCGGGTGACCACCGCCAGCAAAGGACCCATAGGGCTGGGTCATGAACAGCTGGCTGCTCTCCTCCATCTGTGACCACTCATCCTAGTTAAGGTAAATAGGCGGTTGAAAAAACAATAAAATGCACATTTTCGGCTATCAACATACCTGTCCCCCTCCGGTGGCCGGGTCGACTGAGCCGCCAGTGAGGGCGTCAAAGGCGCGCACAATCAGTCCCTTCGACTTGCCGCCGCGGTTCTTAATCTGCGTCAGGTAGTAGCTTTCCAGCTCACGACGACGATCACGCTCCTTCTGCAGTGTTCCGTTGATCTGCAGCAGGTGCTCCTCGGCGTTCTCCAGCTTGGAGCGCAGCTCAGAGATGACCACCTCCTGGAGGACCAGCTCGGCCATCATCAGCTCGGGGCTCTTGGCGGTGCCGCCAGAAGCAGCCTCCTGTCCCGCCTCCAGACCGGAGTCAATGGAGCCCAGCTCGCCGTTGGTGGCCGCGTCGCCAATTCGCGGCTTGAACTTCTCATGCAGGTCGGTCAGCTTCTCCTGCAGTGAGTTGATCTCCCGCTCCTTCACTTTGAACTTGGCCGCTAGCTTGCGCAGCTTTGTGTCAAAGTCGCTTTTCTCCCCTGTGATTATAGTTTAGTCAACCTAGTGTACCTCTATATTCCCACCTTTCTCAAACTTACGAATAAACAACTCCTTTTCCTTTCTCAGCTGCTCCTTCAGCTGCTCCGCCAGTTTATCCTTTGCCTTCAGCTCATCCTCGTGTTTCTCCAGCAGCGTCCCGCGAATCGCCTTTTCATTGTCCACCTCCTTCAGCAGCGCATCAATGCGGTTCTTGTAGTAGGCAAACTCGTCCTCCACCGAAACCAGGCCACTGTCCAGGCCACCGTTTCCGCTGCCATTGCCGCTGCCGTTGCCACCCAAACCTGAGCCACTGGCGCCATTGGAGGAGCTGGCAAGCACCAGCGCCTGCAGCGACTCCTCAAGCTGCCCAATACGCCCCAGTAGCTCTTCCTCCTTGGCCGTCCGTTCCGCCAGCTCCTGCTGCAGCTGCGCAGTCCTCGCCTCGTACTGCGAATCAGCATCGGCCAGCTGCAACTCCAGCTCATTGACCCGTGCGTCAATGACCGTCTGTCGCTGGAGCTGCTCATAGCGGACCCGGCCCTCCGCCTCCTCGATGGCCGACTTGTAGCCGACCTCCTTGTTGATGGACTCCTGCAGGCGCTCGTCCAGGGTCATGTACTTCCGCTTCAGCGCCTCCACCTTCTGCTGAAGCTTCTCAATGAGCGACTCGCGTTCAGTCACCGCCGAGCCAAAGCTCTCCATCTCTAGGTCGTAGTTGTGTTTGAGGATGTCCAGCTCGTAGGTGGCCTCGCTCAGCTTGTACTCGTCGTCCTCCTTGGCCTCCTTCACCGAGGCCAGCTCCAGCTCCAGCTGCTGACAGCGGAAGCGGTAGCGCTCCTCACTGCGTACCAACTTCTCCAGGTCTCGTTGCATCTGCGAGAAGTGCTCGTAAACGGATTTGCTGGTGCGCACCAGTTCATTGCCTTCGCCTGTTGGTAGTGTCAATGTTTGTTGGTAGTTGACGATAGTTGATGTGAAAAGTAAACAAGTTTAGGAATGAAATGTTTAGACATTGAGTCATGGTTACCTGGTCCGCTAGAAATCTCCGAGCTGATGGTTTTGTCCACTAGTTTATGCTCTTGCAAAAACTTTTTTGACTTTTCCAGGTTGGCCATCAGTGCCTGCTTTTCACCCTCGTCAATTATTATTTCCTCCTCCTCCGTTTCCTCTTCCTTAATTGAGTTCAGTTCACTTGCAGGCGGTTCTTCAGCGTAGTTGCTAGTCGTAGCCTCAGCGAAACGAGACACCTTAGGGGCGGCCTTATCAATGGACACCTTTTTTGCCGGTTTTGAACTTGATTCAGCCTTTTCCACGTCTCGCATTAGCGGTGATTTAGTATTTCCCTCATCAGCCAGTTCTTGCTCGTCTTCCAGCTCATCAATGGTTGCTGTTGCCGTTTTAATAATTTCCTTAGCCGTCTTTCGCTCCTTCTGCTTGGGAACACTTCCCACATTGACCAATGTTGCCTTGTGAAGGCCCTCCTCAACGTCGACTACCTTTCTAGCGCCATTTGAAACGGACTCTTTTTCAGCCTGAGATAATACGTTAACTGACTCTGTTTTAAATATAAAATTATTAAGCAGTTTTAAAAACACAACGATATTTGAGTTAACAAATCTTTATCAATTTACCTTTCAACTTGAATTCATTTCGCTTAGCCGGCAAGTTGACTCCTTGATGGTACTGATCCAGTAGCTTAAAGTACATTTCTTCGTAATTTCGATTAGCAATAATCGAATTGGTCGGCGGTTTTTCAGCTGCAGCAGCAGAAGCGGCAGCAGTAGTCGGTTCAGCAAAAGTTGTCTTTTTCTTCTCTTCATCAGACAGCTTACCAGCTTCTGCAAACTTCTCTTTTTTTGCCTCTAATTCAATAGTGTAGTGAACATCTGCAGTCTCGTTTTCCGGTAGCTCAGTGATCAACGGAGTGGAAGTGCCACTGTTGCCGGTCGAATTGGCTGCCGTTGCCACATTAGAGCCACTCTCAGTCAGCAGTTTGGAGCCAAGGGCGGTGTTCTAAGGTGCAACAGAAAAAAAGAAAGCAAAAAGTAATAGCAACAAAACTTAACAGTTACAAAACAACAAACAACAACAGCTAATGTAGGTCAACTTACGCGCACCATGTTGATTTCATACTCGAGTTTCTTGTTTTGAAATGTCAACTGGTTGATCTTTGCCTGCTGCTGCGCCAGCTCCTGACTGAGGGCGGCAATCTGCCCCGACTTGTTGTTGAGCGTCTCATCGCGGGCGCGAATCTCCTGCGAGTATGACTCACAGATGTGGGCGTGCCGCTCCTCGACGTCCTTCAGCACCGCCAGGTGCTGGTCAATGTCGTTGAGGATGGTGCGCAGCTCGAGGAGGTCCGCCTGCGAGGCCGCTGTCGCCGCCCCTGGCGAAACTTCACCATTGATCTGGGGCAACGGTTTTGATGAAGCCGAAGAGCTTGATGGTGACGCTGATGGGGAGGATCGCTGATCGCCGGCCATTGAGGAGTGTTCAGTGGAAATGGAAGAAGAGGCAGCGGAAGTTTCACTGGCGGAATTTTCAGCCGGCACAAAGACGAGCGATTTGAGGCGAGTGATGGACGACTCGAGCTGTTTGATCTTCACGCTGATGCACTGCTTAAACTGGTACACCTCGTTCAGGCTTTTCTCAAATGTTTGCTGGTCAACTTTGAAGGGTTCTGCAGGTGCTGCTGACGCAGTTCCGAGTTGGTTTGCTTGTTGATACGGGTGGTGACGGTGGCCGTAGGGAGCGTGGCCAGCACTGCCCAGTGAGATGTTCAAGTGTTGTGGTTGACTAGCGGTTTGCAACGACGGCTGCTGCTTCGGCTGCTGCTGTTGTTGTTGCTGTTTCGATTGCGGAGTCTGGCGATCCATTAAACCTGAGATGGTTTCTTGTCAAGTCGGTGTCGAAACAAATTGTCAACTGCCAACGAGACAAGAAGAGGAGGAAAAGAAAGACGAGCAGAAGTCAGCAAAAGGTGATCGGTGAGCATTGTTCAGAGCAGAACACTAAAGACAAACACATGCAACACACTACCTCACTCACACACTTATACGTAGGCGAAGAAAAAGTAAACTGGAACTAGAATGCCTTCCACAATTTTGTGCTTTTTCAAGCAAATGCAGACAAGGGCACCTTCCACCAGAAGAATACTCTTTTCCTGTTTCTTTCTCTCTCTCTCTCTTTCAATCCTCACTTGTTCACTAGTCAACGTCACGACTACTTTGTTACCCTAGAAAAGCATACCTTTTTAAAATTAGAATTGAAGACTAACCGAGCTCGCAGTCTGAAAGCACAGAGCGCACCAAACACGAAAGGGAAGAATGTAGGTGCCGTTTGGCCGTTCCAAGTTAGTTAGGTGGTTACTTTGACGAAAAAGTCAATATTTTAAAATATAGCCTCGGCAACGGAAAGTCAAGAATGCTTCAAGTAGAAGCAGTCACTAGGGTTTACTTGCTAAACGGCATACTGTGCCAGCTCTGCATACACAAAAAAACGTACATGTAAGTATTCCTAGTGTGTGTGTGTGTGCTCCACTACATGGTGAAACAAAACAATTTATTATTTTTCATAACAAAGCATGTCAACTTTTTAAAGTATTGACAAATCGAAATCTTTGGTAGTTTCTAGACTGGCTTTCTTTCTGAAAAAGATCAATGCTTATCTTTTCTGAATTTTTTTAAAAATGCAATTTGTAAAAAATAATTTTAATTGTTGAACTCACTTTAAATCAATAATTTACTTCTAGTTTTTTTGAAAAAACAATTAAATATTTAAAAATTAAGTTGTTTAATAAGTTAATTTAAACTAGATTTATTTTTTATAAAAAATAATATTGATAAAGATGATATGCATGTCTGAATTGTTATTTTTATCTGTTCAGTGATTTTGTTATAATAATCTTTTAACTTTACATTGTTGAACACAAAAATAAAAAGCAATTCAATAACAAAACAGTATTTTAACTGAATAACTTTCTGCCATCTATCGGTTATAAACAAAAACAAATTTTTAATTTTTTTTACGTGAAGTAAAATTAAAAATTAAAAACTTCAGTTGCCTAATTTTTTTACCTACAAACACTTTTTAAAAAAATTTAATTAAGTTTATATAACACATGGTTTTTTTAATTTTAGAATGTAATAGAAATTTATCACAGGACATGTGACAGGTTTGCACCAAAATCAAACTCTTTTTTTATTCATTAAATTTATACTTGTTGTTTAACCAAAAAAATGTAGTTTTGAAAACCTGCTAATATTTTAACTTTTTGAATCTTCCTTTATAGAAAATTGCATAAAATAAAAAACAAAAGTTTTGTCTCAAAAAAAATAAAACATTTTGCTTCTTAACTAATTAAAAAACAAAAAACGTTTGTAAATTATAATAACTGAAAACAGACTAAGTTAAATAAAAATGATTTTATTTTAGTACAACAATGTTGTCCTGTTTTTGTTACAGAAATTTACTTACTTGACAATTTTAATTGTTAAAAGATGAACACAATGGTAATGATGTGTTTAAAGGTGTTTCAATACTGATACTAAAAATGTTTTGCAAATCAGTGTTAAATAAAACAAGTAAAACGTAAAATTTTTTTGAAACGCAAGTGTTTTTCTAGTTAAAATTTTTTGTTTTTGTTTAAAGATTAGTTAATTGTTGTAGTGTATTTGTAACAATGTTTTCTTAAAAGTTATAAAATTTATTCAGTTTTTTAGCAACTTTTTTTGGTTTTCTTGGCCCATTTCTTTTAATGTTTGTGTTTTGTGCATTTAACAACAGCCAACTCGTATCTAAGCACCCAGCCCTTATAAAAAATATGATTTTTTAATTTTTTAATTTAAACTATATTCAGTTTTATTAGTAAATCGATTATTAACACAACAACTTAACATTAAACCAAACTACTTTGTTAGTGACATAATGTTTAAAATTTTAAACATTTTTTTGTAACATTGTTAAGTTTAATTTGTCAAAAATCTTTTTAAGTGCAAAAAATAATTGAATGCTAATAAACTTTGTAAAACAAAATCCCCTATCCCCTATCCCCTATCCCCTATCCCCTATCCCCTATCTAACAAAATAAAAATTGCTATTCAGAGATAAAAAGTAACAAACTATATACAATTAATTAAAAATTCAAATTAAAAAAATACAGTATTTTAAGAGTACATTGCATAAGCTGAGTTTATGCTGGCCCTGCTAGTCTATTAATTTATGAATATTTTTAAAAGTTGTTAACTATTTAGTACAAATCTAGTATATAGTCCTAAAAAACACTGCGTAATTTTTTAGTAAACCATTTTAAATAAATTTTCATTTGTAATAACAAATGTTGATCTCAATAAATTGTCGTTTTAATAAAAACAAAGCCAAAACTAATTGCCGGTGCTAGGAAAACATCACGGCACTGATGAGCTCACAGTAAATGATACAACAAACACACATACACTGTTGTGACACATAGTACCATTATCAATTGCTATTGCATGTACTCTTTTTCTTTTCCCTTAGTTCTTCATTCGCTTCTCCTCTCCCGTACATGTGTATCCCGTCAAAAACTGCAAACATAGCACAAGTGTGTGTGTGTGTGTGTGCGAGTGAGAGTGTACAACTGCCGGGCATCAGAGATTATCAACAACAACTCCCACTGACAGTGTACGGCAACGTGACTGCAGACAATGGCAACTGCAACAGTCATCAGAAACAGCAGCAGCAGCAGTAGCAGCCAGCAAACAAGCAAACTGACAAAGAAAGAGAGAAGGAGAGTGTGAGTGAGTGGGCAATCAATGTAACACGGCAATATCCTGGTTTCTCTCCACTGGTTACTGCTGAACTCAGGCGTACTTTGCCGCCTACAAACAAGGCAAAACCGTTGAACACCACAAAACACACACTCTCGCACTCACTCACTCACAGTCATTAAATGTGTACAACCGTTGACACTGACGTTGTTGTCACTGCTACCAGAACTCATCCCTACCTCTGTTTCCAATATCTATTCCCTGTTACCTGTTCAATTTCACGACCAGTACCTGTTTCAATCACTGCTAAAACGGTGCATTTTTTGCCCAGAGTTAATGAACACTGATTAATAACTTGATAATTAGCCAATCATCTAAGCACTGCCGCCTTTTGACAGACTGAACACACTCTTTCTCACCCACAGATAGACAGGTGAGAACGACAACAAAAAAACAAAGATGACAAAACCAAGTCATTGGTCTGCGGTGAAAACCAGCACGCGCAGCTACCTGAACCGATCCCACAGCAGTCTGGCCGCCAACTGGTCCACCTTCAAGTTGCGAATTTCGCCGCAGTTTAACTCTGACGAACTGCTTGACTTTCCCCAGCTGGTTGAATCACGTGGTTTCCACCTTCAGGAGCACACCGTCCAGACCGAGGATGGCTACATTCTCACCGTGCACCGGGTCGTCCCTGATGACTTCACCGACTCGGCCACCTACTGCCAGACGCGAAAGCCGATCATCGTGCAGCACGGACTGGTCTCCTCCTCCTCCAACTTCTTCATCACCTCCAAAGAGCTTACCTCGGGCGAGTCAAAGTACGGCGACAACTTTGGCTTCTCCCTTCTCCTCACCGGTCGGTACGACGTGTGGGTGCCCAATCTGCGCGGCAACGGCGTCTCAATGAAGCACACCACGTACAGCACGTGGAATCCCAAGTTCTGGAAGTTCTCCTTCCAGCAGATGGCCCAGTTCGACATGCCTGCCGTCATTGACTACATCAAGGAGGAGACGGGCTGCCAGCAGATGGGCTACGTGGGCCACAGTCAGGGCTGTGCGGTGATGTTTGCGCTGCTGTGCGACCGGCCCGAGTATGGCGCCCTCATCCGGCCCTTCATCAGCTGGGCGCCGGCGGTGTTCCTGCAGAATATGCGCTCCTCCATGACGGTCATGTCGCGAGCGCTGCCCCTCTTCCACCGACTGGGCGGGCAGTTCGCGCCCACGCACCACATTGCCAACTGGATCGGCGGCACCGCCTGTCGGACGAAACGCACCAAGGTCCTGGTGACGAAGGAGCTGGAGAAGATCAACGGACCGACTGACCAGATGAACCCTGACCGCCTGCCGGTGTACTTTCACTTCTGGCCGATGCCCAGCTCAATGTGGCAGCTGGTGCACTTTGGCCAGCTCTATCAGACGGGCAAGTTCGTCAAGTTTGACTATGGCAGCGCATCGCTGAACCGCCTGCACTACGATGGCGCTGAGACGCCGCCTGAGTATGACTTTGATCGAATTCCCGATGACATGCACATTATTATCATGAATGGCAATTCCGACTATCTAGTAACGCCGGAAAATGTAGAGCACTTAGTCGATTTGCTGAAACCTAAGTTAAAAAATCTTCAACACATTAAAGTAGACGCAGAACAGTTTAACCACAATGATTTTCTGTTTGGAAAAGATGCCGGTGTTTTAGTGTACGATAAAACGATTGAATTGCTTGATAAACTAGTTTAAAATTAGCAACTAAATTGTTTTGTGCATTTACAATATCTGTGATGATTTTTTTAGAAAAATTTAAAACTGATTTTGACCAAACACTCATCTTTATAATCAACCAACATTTTAAAATTATTATTTTAATAAATTTAACAAGTTTTATTTCAAAATTATTTTATTGTTATTGTTGTTACAAATATCATACACATCAAAAACACAAAAAACTAATTTAAATAAAAATGCTTCAAATGAGCAATTTATTGTTTGTGTTTAAATGAAAACAAAAAAACTCAATGAACAACACTTTTAAAATAAAAATTTGTTAAATGACGCATATGATAATATTTTAAACAAATAAAATTTGTTTTTGGTAAACAATTATTATTGGTACGTCTGCTTTAATTGAGACTAGTTGATTCTTCATAAGTTGGAGGTGGATCTAAAAAATGATAAAAACGATATAAAATTGATCTTTAAATACTTTTGTTTATTAATTTTACCTCGCAACACAAAGTTTGCGTTGTAAATGACAAAACCTTGTTTAGTTGTACTAGTAAAAACTGAAGACGCTGTTGACACTCTTAAATTTTAAATTTTTGCATAATTATAAACCAGAAAATACGCCGTAGAAATCCAACTTAAACAAAGAGGTACAAAAGCTAAATCATAGCCATTAGCATGAACAACTGTTGCAATGCTAGTGTTTTAAATGTTTTTATACTTGATGAAACTAAACACTAAAACTGAGTTTGTGAGTGAGAGTGTTGAAATAAACATCAATACAAAGTGCAAATAATCAAGAAACAGAGTGCCAGACAAACTTATGTCATTGTAATCATAAAAGTTCAAAATCATTGTAGAAAATGCGTTTGTAAAAAAACCAATCATATACAACGAGCTGACTGCCAAGTAGGCATTTTTGTTAAAATAGCTCCAAATGTGATTGCAAGTTATGTTGTTTTTGTATTAAAATACTGAACAGCATGTTCCAAAAAATAAATTGTTATGTTCTGAAGTGTTGTTTAAATAATTTTCAGAAATGCAAATGTGCCACAAAGAAAAGGACGCTGTGTTTCCCATTTTAAATGGTAAGTTGGTAGTTTTTTGTCAAACAACTGCCATTGGAAAAAAATAGAAAATAATACAATTAATGATAATGACATGTGAAACATGTTGCTTTTAAAAATTTGTCGGTTTAAAAACAAATCCATTTTTTAAATTTGATGATACTTTAAACAAAGTTTATAATGTTGTTGTGTGCTCTAGTAAACCCAAAATAATACAGAAATCTACATTTTTGATAAACTGGTTTATTTTGCTTTTTATATGCTGTTAATAAAAATTTTAATAAAGTTTAAAACATTAACTTGTTAATTTTGTTATCAAAATATTTTATCACGTAGTAATGTTGTGCAATGTTTGTTTGAACGTTAATTATATTGTTCAAAAACAAATTTATTAAATAAAACAAAACAAAACTTTTAATTTTTTTAATTAAAAATATGTTTATAAAAATAAAAACCATAAACAAAACATTAAATATAAATTTTTATTATTAGAAAATATGATTTATGTCGTAAAATATAAATTTTAAAATAATTTTTTAAGTTCTAAACAATGTTAATATGAATAAAATGTGTAGCAATAGCATAGCAAAAAATACTTATAAAGCAAATAACATCATAAAGATCAATTTTATTAAAACTGCTTATTGGTAAAGTAGATATGTTAATGAAGTATAAAAAAGCACACATAAAAACAGCAAGTAAAATAATGGTAGCTTTCATTTTGTATTTTAAAACAATAAATACAAAGTTAAACAAAAAAATTAAAAAAATATATATACATTTAAATTAACGTTAAAATTTAAACACAAAAAACGAATTTGTTATACAATTATACAAAACTTTTAAAATTAAAATGCTTGTTGTTTTAAATAAACTTTTTCAATTTTGGTCTAAATTCAATATGGTGCAAATTTAAAAATAAAATATTTTAAATTCTTTGAGTAGAAGTGAAAAGCAATGAACAACAAGTCAGGTACACAAGTTAAAATATAGTGTTTGAAAAAAACTATGATATTTCTTCTAAGAAATTTTTTGTTAAAAAGAATCAAGCAAAGTGGCTGCATTATCAGCAAGCAATATGTTGAATTTTGATGTTTCTCACTTCATATTCTTATCCGTCAACAAAAAGCCACTTAAAGTGCAATGCATTAAACTCTCAATTCCCTGGACTTATTTAAATAAAAATTTATTTATTTGAATATAATAAAAATTGATAAAACAACATTTGTGCAAACAAAATTGTGTTTTAAAATAAAAATGTATTATTTAACATTATATAATTTTACTTTGCTATTAATTTTAATATTTAATTTAAAAAAATATTTTTAGTTTAATTAAAAGTTTAAAGTTAGAGCGTTTTGCCTATTAAATATTTAAATAAAATTTGGTTTTTATTTTACATTTTGTTTATTTAACTTTGCTAATCAATTTATTAGTTTAAAAAACAATCAGTTTACGTAATTACACAAATTTTAAACGCAAACAAACCTATTAAAAATCAAAATTTAAAAAAAGTTTTTAAAAGAAAAAATTATTTTAAAATTAAATAATTTAAACACTTTTGTTACAAAAACCAAAAAAACATGTTTTTTTGTAAAAATGACAATAAATAACGATTGATTTTATTGAAATAGTTCTCATACAAAGTAACAACGAATACTTAAAATTTACGTTTGCTACAAAATTTAAAACAAACCTCTATTATTAATAAGTTTTTATGCTATAAATTTTATTTGTTTTTTAAATCTTGATCAATATCTACAAGATCATTGTCAGCAATAAATTCAGGTCGAGTGATGGTGCTTTGTTTGTTGACTTTGCTAACTAAAATAATCCAAAATACAAAACGATACACAAGGAAATGAACTAGGACAAAAACTGAGTTGCGCCAAAACGTTTCTGTATAGTTGATTCCAAACTCGTCCAAAACGTAGTTGTTTGTGTACATTAACGATTCGCAACGATTTAATCCATACAGTGAAAGTAAGGAAAGTTCATAAGTCAACTTCATAAAAGACACATGCGAGACACCTAGAAATATTGTTTCGTTAAAAACTTTGTTTTGTTTACACAACAAAAACAGTCATTTGTACCTTGCAGCCACGGTTGAATGTCGTCCATTGGAATGAGATACCCACTAAAGATGATGAGCAAGAGGTAACTCATCAGTATCATCAGTGTAGTGTATTTGTTGTTAAACACGGAAATGACGCCAATTGCAAAGCCCAATGATTGTGCCAAAATGACATTGGCCAGTTGGGCGTAAAGGAAGGTAAGAAAACGCCAGTGATCAAAGACTTGCATGGTGAGAAAATAGCACAGCACTGCGCAGGTGAGTGTATTTGCTATTGGCACCACAGAGTCAATCATGTTTTTTACCCAGAAATATGCCGAAATGTTCAACCAGCCTACAAAGTTTCAAACATTCGTTACAGAAATTTTAATTCTAATTTTCAAATAAAACTTTTACTGTAAACATAATCTGTTTTAGGAAGTTTGTCTAGAACTGCAAATTAGCAACTGCATGATGCAAAACACTGATAGTGGCGCTGTTTCATCTACAGTGTAAGTTCAGTTTGTAACTAATTAATACTAGAAGCAAACTTTTCTGCACTACTTTAAACTTTTTGTTTGTTGCATATTGACAAAAGGGTGTCTAATAATGATTGAGCCATTTTTATATATTTATTTTGTGCTTTTTTCCTTATTGCACCGTTTATCAAAAAAAATGCGACAGTTAGTGCGAAAAGAGAGCAACCAAAAATAAAATGGGACAACCATTAATTAGACCCCCAATGCCAAGTTTGTGTTTGTTTTTCCGTTTTCACTTTTATTTCCCATTACTAATGACTACAGTTGCACTGCAATCATTATTATGATAATTAATTACCATTGCAAAAACTACCTTTTAATTGCTTGTCACCACTGCTTACCATTACGGTGCTCATTAATTGCCACCTTGACCTCCTCATTAAGGCCCTTGACGGAGGTGACCACCTGAAAGAGCGCCAGCCCGGCGGTGATCACAAAGATGAACTTCACATTTTCATCAATCAAGTTCTGCCCCTCGATGATGTCAATCTCCTTCTCGCCGACGTGCTTGAGGACGCCCTCGTCAATGGCCTCACGGTCGCCGATGATGACAAAGCGGCCCAGGGTGACGTTTCCGGATCGATTGTAGCAGGCGCTGGGCAAGCCGATGCCGTCGGTGAAGGCGGTGGTGAGGAGAACAGTGGAGAGGACGATGATCAGGTAGTAGAGGACGATGGAGCGCCAGTAGATGCGGTGCTTGTGGGTGTAGCTGCGCCCGAAGAGGTCGAGCATCGTTCGCAGTGAGATGCTGGCCATCTCCGTTTGGATGCCGTTCGGCGCCGGCACCCCGAACTTCTGCGCCATGTGGAGGATGTCCGTTCGGGTGGTCAGCGTCTGGTTGGCCAGGCGCAGTGTCACCTGACTCGGCTTGCTGGCCACCTTCATCAGGCGCTCCATGGGCGTCTGGATCTTCGAGCTGATGGCCACCTCTGCCTCGCGCAGGTACAGCGACATGTGGTCGACGCTGCCCTCGTACACGCACAGGCCGCCGCGCGAGAGCACGTACAGCTTATCAAAAACCGCCAGTATGTCGGAGTCCAGTACCTGGCCGACGGAGAAGATGACGGCGATGGAGTAGACGCGACACAGCGTCTTAAGCAGTACAACAAGCTACAACGGGGAAAGCAAGAGTTTGGCAAAGTAATGCATACAACTTTTTTTATTTTCACTAAACCAACTAAGAAGTAGCTGAAAAGCCAACTTACATTTTCAATTCCCACCGCGTCCAGGTCGTGCAGCGGCTCATCAATGAAGATCATGTTGGGCTTGTCGACGGTGCAGAGCGCCATGGCCACCTGGGCGCGAATCTGCTCCTCATTGGTGCAGAAGCGCAGCTCAATGTCCTGGATGTCCTTCAGCTCAAAGTTGCGCAGCAACTCCTTGACGGTGGCGCGACGCTCCGCCCGGTTGCCCCCGCGCCAGCTGGGGTTGCGAAAGCGAAAGGCAAAGTCGAGGCACTCGTCCACCGTCAGACTGAGCAGTATGTTGGTGTTGGTGTCCTTGTCGAGGTAGACCGCCCTTGGCGGCACGTCGCCGTTGATGAAGAACTGCGTTTCGTGGTCGATCTCCTCGTTGTTCCGCCCTGCCAGCGATTTCAGCAGCGTCGTCTTGCCCGACTGCCACGGCCCGAGAATGGCGTTCAGCGTGCCGTAGTTGAACTGGCCGCACACCTTGCGCAGCAGCGTCTTGCTGCCACGCATCCACTGCCGGTGCACCGTTTTCAGGTCGACGAAGGCGATGCCCAGGTGGGAGATGAACTTCTTGTGGGTGATCACCTCCAGGTTCTGGTAGGGGTTGATCACCCCGGGCGGCGTGTCCCTCGGCAGATTCGTTGGATTGATAGCCATCTTTTGTTGCTAGTCTTTTTAGATGTTGATTAGTGCACAATTAGGTTAATATGTTAAGTTTTTCTTTTTTATTTGCAAGACAACTTCTGGAAACTCAGAAAATGGTCACAAACATTTGTATGGTTAACCAATTTTGATTAACCAACTAGAACTATTGTTTGAAGTAATATTTATATGTTTGCACCAAGGACATATTTCATTATCAAAAAATAGATTGTTTTTGTTTATTTAGTTTGATTTAATTGTAAATCAATATACAGAAAATATTTTGTTAATTGTTTAGTTTCGTGATTAATTAATTACTCCATGTTTGAAAATTACGATTCGGAAGTAATATAATTTATAAACAACAAAAATAATTTTTTCTGGTTTGTTTGATAAACCATTGAAAAAAAATTTATGTTTTGGAAATTTAATAATAGTTTTGAGTTAAAGATTTACAATGTATTTTGTTTATAAAACTTAATAAATTGTTTTTAAATTGTAAACAAAACAAAAATTTAAAAACTATTGTATAAAACTAATTTTAACATCGTGTAAACAAAATTGTCACAACTTGTAACAACTTTTTAATTTTAGTAGCGGCCGCCAGGCCGCTGGTGACGTGGTTTTGCTCACGCAAAGTTTGAAACCTCTGTAAAAACTTTATAAGCTGCTCCCTCTACCATTACAAGTCAGTCTAAACTACGGCATGCTTGTAAATCTTTCCGCGCGCCAAGTTACCAACTTCTTCTTTTTTTAAAAATAACATTTTGTTTAAGGTTCAAAAAGTTTGGAATATTATTCAAAAGACGGCAGCACCTAATTAAAAAAACAATTTTATGCTCTAAAAAAACCAAATTATATTGTTTTGTTTAACTAAGAAAAGTTAAAAACCCGTTAAAATTATATTTTTTATAAGTTAATAATAATAACAATAAGAAGTTGACATTATGTTAGTTGAACTCAAAAATTAAACATTTGGTTTTAAACTGCATTTTTTATTTGAGTTGTTTATGTTTATTGAATTATAACAAAATTAAAAAACAGAGGCAAGAAATCAAGTTTAAAAATATAACAAAAATGGTTTTTAAGTTTTAAATTGGTTTTGAAAAGTGTTTAAATAAAGATGATAAAATTGTGAATTTAAAAATAAAAAAATTATATTTAATATGTTTAACTTGTACATTCATTAAACTGCACACTTATTAAAGTAAACAAAAAACTATTTCAAAGTTAGTTTAATCAAAAAAGATAAATTTAATTATGTTAGTGTGCTAGAAACAATCAATTTCTTGATTGTTGTAGTTTAATGTTTTCAAATCCAATTTTTTTTAAAACGAGTTAAGTGAACAATGAGTGAGAATATAATTGTGTTGTTGTAATTTGTTTTGAGAACAGTTTTCAAATGTGATATAATCAAGCAACATTGCAAATGTTTAAAACAGATACGAAACAGAAGTTGTCGGTCAAACATACATAGCTCAGTAATCAACGGTGGTCTGCGACCCAGGTGTATAAGAACAAAGTTTTGTGCAGCAAAAACAAATTTAAAACAGATATTTTTAGCTGGCGTAGTCGATTTGCCGTGTCAAACAGTGCTATTAAGCTGGTCATCATAATCCTTTGTCCAGTGCATTAATTTCTTGTTAAGTTTTTCAAGTTTATAATATTAACTTTTTGTTGTTCCGCTGTTCATTATCATTGCATCAAATTATATAAACAAAACCATCATTTGTGACAAAACTTTCTGATTGACAACATTTTTTTTGTTAACAAAGCAGCAACATTAATAAAACAGTGAAAAAGCCATCAGGAGTTGGTTAATTAGGCGCGCCAATCAATCAGTATCAGTTCAATCAGTCTGTTTTGTACAACAGGGGCGGGGGCTTTTAACATTCAATTCTTTTAATTGTTTAAATCAATAAATCACAATCAATGTTACAGTTTTAATTTGTTCTTCTGTTTGTTTGCGTTTTTAAACTTAAAGAAAAACAACTGAAAAACATGTTTTTTACTAATATAAGTGAAATAGAGTAGAGTGGTAAAACAGTTACATAGACTACAGGTTGCGATAAGTGTAATAATAACAACATCTCTGTCACTATTTAGCGGGCTGTTGATAGCAGTGGAATCACACTATTGGTCAAACTATTTTGGGCGTGAAAGTAAGAAAGAAGAAGGTGTGTGGGGAGTGAGTGTTTTATCACGGAGGGTGTGGTGGTGGTGGTGGTGGTGGTGGTGGTGGTGGTTGTGGTGGTGGTGGTGGTGGTCGATAAAAAGAATGAGAGCATGAAGTAATGAGATAGTGGTGAGAGAAAGAGAACAACAGTGGTCACTGGTGTGTGTGGGTGTGTGGGTGTGTGGGTGTGTGGGTATGTGGGTGTTTGTGTATCATCACATTGGGGAGCTTCAATCTGATTGGTTGTTTGTCACCGTTATCAACCACCGCCGAGTTGGCTCGTCAGTCGGGGCTGGAAAGCAGGGAAACCTTTCGCAAACATTGTGAGATCGTTTATGTCTTTGCCTATCTGCCATTTTTTGTGTGTGCTGTTCACTTCAGATGTAGTGTTGTGTCTGTGTGTGTAGAGCAGGTGATGTTCAGCAGACTGGATGTGGCGTGCTCTCAGGAGTGTAAGGTGAAACAAAGGTTGTGGCCAGTGGGAAATATTGTAGTAGCCAAAAAGAGAAAAAAGAAAAGAAGAAGAAGGAAGATGAAGAAAGTGTACGGGCAAAAGGGAGAAAAAGTAGAATCTTTAGGTGATTAATAATAATAATAATAATAAAAGAGCAATGGGATGAGAAAAAATGAAAAATAAAGAAATAAAGAAAAATATCACAAAACTGTCGAGTTTTGAAGAAAGGAAAACGATGAAGGAAAATGGTGAATAGAGCATGAAAGAATATGGCCTGTGGAGTGGTCACAAATTGCATGAGTTTTTGTGTGTGTGTGTGTTTTTGTGGGTGCTTGCTTGCATTGCGTGCATTGTGAGAAGAGTGAGATAAAGGGAGAACAGTTGAAAAGATAGAGGGTTGAAAGCCAAGTTGAGTTTGCTTGCAGTAGTCAGTGGGCTTTTCTGCAATGAAAAAAGAGAAAGGGAGAAAGAAAGAAAGAGAAAAGAGAGATCTGCGTAATCTGGCATTTTTCAAACGTTTCGGTCCAATTAGATCAGGGAAGGGGGAGGCGTTATTCTTGGCGGCAAAAGAAAGAACTTGTGTGTGTGGTGGTGGTGGGCGCTCAGTTAAAGTGTTTCAGAATGAGTATGCAGAAGAGAAAAGTGATTGAAGTGCAAAGTTGGGAACAGTGATGAAAAGGCAAAAAAGAGAAAGAGAGAGAGATTTTTCCTTTACATCGAGTTTACTACTGTGATGAATGAGATGCGCGGCGTTGAGAAATGAATAAGGGAACAAGAGAGAGAAAAAGAGAAAAGGAGACTAGGTGGGTTATTTGCTGATAAATTGCATTTCGCTTTGCATTGTGATGACCAGTTAGTCTACCACAGGTACGTTGATACTTTCACAGTCAGTATGTTTGTGTGTGCATGTGTGTGTGTGTGTGTGTGCAAGTGTAGGCATTTGCTCAGTGCTCAAAGTTTAGAGTAGCTTAGCAGAGGCTGCTGCGGCCGCAGCCGTCTCCTTGCTCAAGTTCATCGGCGTCAGCGCCGAGCCGGGTCGTGAAGGCTCCGACGATGCTGGCTGACTTCGACTGTTGCCCTTGTTGTTTGCTGTGCCTGATTTGCCGCCACTGTTGTTGCTGTTTGCAGAGGCAGCAGCAGCAGCAGCCGCAGCCGCAGCCAGTGAGCTGTTCAGGCCGTACTGATCTAGTGAGATCGACTGAATGATCGGTGGTGGTGGTAGTTGGTGAGAAGAGTGTTGCATTCCTCCACCTGATGGACTTCCAATGGGCGGTAGAACACTGCCACGAGGAGGTCCTCCGAAGAGGGAGTACTGGTCAGCAGAGCCACCAGGGCCAGAGTTGAACAGAGACAGCATGCCGTAGGGATTGGCAGAAGAGGCGGCAGCAGCAGCATTGGCAGCTGCCACCGCTGCCACAGCATTGGCAATGGTGTTCGTCGTCTTGGGGTGCAAACCATTGTTGCCACTGTTGTTTCCACCGCCACCACCGCCCACAGCCGAACCAGACTGCATCGGAGATCCTTTGTGAATGTTTGCAGTGGCAGAGGAAGAGGAGGAGGCAGCAGCAAAATCAGCTATTGATGACGCACTACCTCCAGCAAGAGCATTGCCATTGCTATAAGGAGTGGCGCCATTTCCACTTGAGCTGCCAGCACCGGAAGCCAACTGCGATGCCCACAGGCTGGAGTAGTAGTTGGAGAGGTTCAGCTGCCCCAGAGCGTGCGGCTGCAGGTAACTGGCCAGTGAGGGGGCGGCCACTGCAGCAGCAGCAGCCGATGATCCGCTCGTGGACACGGGTACTCCACCTCGAAGACCCAACTGTTGTTGTTGCTGCTGTAGAGCACTGCCTGGGGGTGAAGGCGGCGGTGGTGGACTGCGAAGACCACCCCCTCCTTCATTGAGGACGCTCATCGGCGGAGAGAACAGTGAACTGTGGTGATGTTCACGAGGATGATGGTGATGCTGATCAGCAGAGATGGAGGAGGAGGAGGAAGAGGAGGTGGAGGCGGAGACGGAGACGGCAGATGTGGGCGTGCCACCGAACAAGTGGTGGCCACCGTAGACACCGCCATTGTAGACACTGGAGTGGGCAAGTGAGTGCAGCGAAGTGCCCGGCGGCAGCGTCAGCGGCACCGAACTGGCGGCACTCGACGTTGACGTGGGCACATTGGGGATGATCAGCGTGGGCGTGTGACTGTTCCGAGAGTGAGCTCCTGATGGCTCCTGCTGCTGATGAGAAAGTTTGCCAGAAGAGGAGGAGGCGGAGGAAGAGGGAGGCACCGCTGGAGCCGTCAGTTTGTGGTACAGTGAACTGTTCATTAGGTGCTCCATTTCGGGTTTCACCTCGGAAACTGGTTCTTGCAGCAGCGACGGATGGTGGTGGGGCATCAAGTGCAATGGCGCAATGCTGTTCACACTGTGGGGGTGTTGCTGGTGGTGGGGGCGATGGTGGTGACCCAGAGGAGTGGTGGCAATAGGCTTCACGATGCCATTGCTTTTGACGTGCGAATTCACATCGTTCCCTGAAGCGGAAATTGCTTTTCGATCTTTTAGAGCATAGGGGTCATCAATGGCGGAAAAGGCTGACATGTGCTGGGGATGATGAGGGTGGTGGTCTTCACCAGCAAAGAGTGAACCTTTTTTAGCACCACTGACTGACTCCAGTGACCCAAACGGCCCACCTTGAAGTGAGTCCAGTGGGTAGTGGTGATGTTGAGCAGTTAGATGACTGGCGGAGAGAGCGTTTAGAGCATGTTCTTGTTGCTGATCAGTCCCTCCACTCTTCTCCAAATTGTGAGCCGCCGCGGCGAGCATCATCATCATCTGCGCAGCAGTGGCACTGGCGCTGGGCGGCGCCGTCGAGGACAGGTCCACTGAGTTGGTGAGGGCGGTCAGCTGCACCTGATTGGCGGCAACCATCTGGGCAATCTCACTGGGCGTCAGGGACCCCACTGAAGAAGTTGCTGCTGGTGGTGGTGGTGGCGAGGCAGGACGCTTTCCGGCGAGAAGATGCTTTGCCAGCATGGTACTTCCGGTGCTTCCTTCAGTCGATCCACCACCTTCAGCAAAGGATGAGTGCTGATGGTGCTGAGAGTGCACCGGCTTGCTGTCCAGCAGTGAAGAAGGCGAGGAGAAGGCGCTGCTTGGGAAGGCTGGCTTACCACCGGCCGCCACCAGACTGCGAGCCGACAGGTCAACTCCACAGAGATCATCAGTGGAGAAGCGACCACTTTTTCCGCCGGCAGCAATGCTCTGTCTCTTCAACTCCTCAATAGCATGGCCAATGGTGGTGGTGGTTCTTCCACCACTTGCTCTACCACCACTGCTGGGCACTATCGAACAGCAGCCATTCAGTGCAGAACAGTTGCCGGACTCTGCCGCCTGCCTGCACAGCATCTCCCTCAGAAAGCTGAACACCGTATGGAGTGACACATTCTGGTGGTGCGACAGGTTCACGGTGATGGTCATCGGGTAGAGCATCACCTGCTGACTGCTGCTGCTGCTGTGGGCCGCCGCCGCCGCCTGCTCCGCTGACCTGCCAAATACCTCCGCCGGCGGCCGACTGTTGAAGGCGAACTTGATGCTCTGACTAAGCAGCACCGTCGGCTCACGGTCGTAGCGCATCTTCTTTGCACTTCGGCCCTCCAGCTGCTGCTGCTGCTGCTGATGCTGCTCAGATGCCAAGGTGGTCAGCGTCAACTCGCCGTGCTCCCCTCCGTGTTCATAATCAGCAGCCCCGCCCATGCTTCCTCCGTCTCCGTTGGCCAGTTTACTGGCAGTATTAGTGCTGCTGATGTTGTTTGAACTGTAGTTGGGCGGTTTACTGGGAAATTTGTTTGACTTGGTGTACTCCTCCTTCATGCCGAGAATGGCCGCCTCAATGTGCATTGGCACGTAGTAGTGCCCGGAGGGGTGCATCGCGTAGATGGGCACGTACACTGATTCGGCGCCACTGCTGCTGCTGCTGTTCGGGCCCAAATTACCACTTGCACCACTGCCATTACTGCCACCACTGACACTGCTGCCCTCTAGTGAAGAGTATTCACTGGTGCAGGCGGTGATTAGCGAGGACAATGTGTTCAGTAGATTGCTGGACAGTTTCTGGTACATCGCCTCAATGTCAATTCTCTCCTTTGAGGGCTTTGACTCGCCGTGGCTTGCTGGGTCAACATTAACGCCAGCATTAGCACCAACATTAGCACCAGCATTAGCACCAACACCATCACCAGCACCAGCAGCACCAATGGAGTGCATCAGTGAGATCATCTGCAGATCATTGGCCACCGATTTGGTCTCCGAGGCGGACAACGTCGAGGAAGAGGAGTTGGAGGAAAGTGAACCCGATGAGGACAACTGACAGACGATCTGGTTGACAGCGGCAGTGGTGTCTACCACTGTGGGCACGCCGATGCCCGTTCCTCCCAGTGAGGAAGAGGCATTAGATGGCGGGATGATGCCAGCTGACACGCCTCCATTGCCACCGCCACTGACCGGGGGAGAGGCCTCGGCAGTGCCGTCCGAGTTGAAGGACGATGCACTGCTCGAGTTGCGACTGGAGGCTGACGAGGAGGCAGTGCTGCCGTCGCTCATTCGGTCGAGCACCTTCTGGAAGCGGTCTTTAATGTCCTTCTTGAAATTAAAGTGACCTGGCTCACCGGCCGCGGCAGCAACAGCAGCAGAGCTGCCATCGTTTTTGTTTCCACCCTTGGCGACATCATTGCTTCCAGCACTAGCAGCAGCAGCAGTAGGCGATGCGGCACAACTCGAAGAGGAGATCATCATTCCGCCACTGGAGTTGGCCATCATGGTGGTCTGGCCATTGGCTTCGCCCAGAAGACCGGATGCGGACAAGGCTTTGGAGTTCAGCGACAACAAAGAGGCGGGGGAATGTGGCGAACTGTTGTGGGGATGATTTGGGCCGTGGCGAAGGTGGTGGTGGGGATGCTGTTGGTGCTGCTGCTCCCCATCAACTTCCATGCCTTGATGGTGGTTGGAGCTGGCCAGTGAATGCTGTTGCTCCAAACTGCTGTTCATCGGTCCTCCAGCCGAGCTGTCAATCATGTACTTGATGGCGTTCAGTGAGTAGGAGGATGTCTGAGGCGGCGCGGGAGATGTTCCAGTATGTCCATTCGCCATCAGGGGATGTCCACTGCCTTCACCACCGGACAGTGGCTCATTGGAAGCACTGGATGCAGCGGCAGCAGCAGCAGCAGCCATTGCCGCAGCATTTGCCAGTGCGGCGGCATGAGCTGCGTTTAGCTGCTGCTGCATATCATCGTAGTTGTTTATGATTGAGCTTCCCAGGTTGGCAGCGGCAGCAGCAGCGGCTGCAGAACCAGCGTTTCCACCAGCCAACATGTACTTGTTCACAACACCTGTGGTAAATGAAAGCATGTTTTGGTTAGAAATGTTCTGCTTTTAGCACAACACCTTTGCTTTTATCTTTTAGCCCGTACCGATATTCAAGTTCTCCCGGTGTTCATTGAGGTGCTCCATGAGCTTGAGAAAGTAGCTGTCCAGGTTGTTCTCCTCGAGGAAGTGCACCACCTCGTTGACGCACTCCTGGTAGCCGTAGCGCATGAACTGGTGCCGGTCCTTGAGCAGCGCCGTGCCCGTGCTGGAGGAGTGCGAGTTGCACAGCATGAACAGCTGGTCGTGCTCCACGCTGGGAATGGGCGTCGTCGTGGGCGAGGGGCCCAGTGGCCCGTCGTCCACTAGCAGTGGTTCGGCGAGGTTCTGCAGGTGCTTCATGTACTTGATGGCCATCTCGATGATTTCCGTCTTCTCAATGCGACCGCGGTTCTGCAGTGAGGAGGACTGCAAAGGTAGAGAAAAAGGTTGTATTAGTTAGTAAATCTTTATTTAATTCAACAGTTAGCTGTTTGAGCACAAAACAACAATTGCAGTGCTTACAAACCTTTTTGATAAAGGAGTTTGGTATCAGACGGCTGAGATCAGTCAGGCAGTTGTTCATACGGTCACGACGGCGCTTCTCAATCATTCGATGCGACAGTGGGTCCTGGGTAATAGAAGTAGAGGTAGTAGTAGTCGTTAGATAATTAGACAACATAATGACAACGTTGATAACAATTTGTAAAGCCTATACTTTGCACACTTACCCTGGTGGACTGCTTCTTTCGGGCGCCACTGGAGCTGCCATTGGAGCTGTTCAGCATGGACTCAAAGGCAGATCGGTCGCCGCCTGACCCGCCCCCACCGCCAGCACCTGAGCCATAGGGACTGCCAACGGGGGAGGTGGGCGAGTGCATCTGACTGCTGGTGCTGCTGCCTGCATTCCCACTACCTCCTTCTACTCCTCCTCTACTTCCGCCCCCAGTACCGCCTAGCAAACCAGGCGGACTACCTTTCAGGCTACCACTTGCTGCCGCAAGGGAGGACAGCGATCCAAATGGAGAGGAGGTGGAAGACTGAGAAAGACCAAAAAGGTCCTCGCTTTTCAGTGGCTTTCCACCACTGCCACCACCACCACCGCCACCAGGACCATTAGCAGCACCAGCAACAGCACCCGGACCATTGCCAGCGTTGAGGGCAGAGTTGAGGGCGCCAGCTGCGGCCAGCATTGAGGCGGGCGAAAAGGCAGATGCGGCCAGGGAAGCGGCACTGTGCGCTGATGGGCGATGCTGGTGAGGGTGGTGAGGGTGATTACCACCTAATGCCGACTCGTGAAAGGGCAGGTGGTGATGGTGGTGACTCATTTGTGACATTGAGGAAGAGGAAGTGGCGGCAGATGAGGATGAGGAGGAGGAGGAGGAGTGGTGACTAGAGGAAACGGCGGCCGCCGCGGCGACCACTGCCTGAACGGCAGCGCCGCCATTGCTGCTGCCTCCACTGCTGCCACTGCTGTTGCTGCTGTTGTGGTTGTGGCTGTTGGTCGGCGGTGCAGCGGAAGAGGATGAAGATGATGCGGATGATGACGATGACGATGCTACTGATGATGACTTGACCATGGTGGCCAGAGCGGCCGCCGATGAGCCAGTGGAGACCATTGAGGGAGGGGCAGAGCTGGTGGCACTGCTGCCAAGGCTGGTGCTGTGATTGCTGGTGCTGTCACCACCGCCACCACCAAAGACGGTGCAGCCAAAGGCGAGTGAGGCACTCAGCAGGGGAGAGTGATAGGCGGAAGGGGAAAAGGAAGAGGAGGAGGATGAGGTGGAAAAAGGGGGCGGCGGCAGATGTGCCAGCAATGATTCTGCAGAGCTGCCGATTGAGCTCTCTGCAAACTTGTTATCACCCCCACCACCACCACCACCACTGCTGACTGGTGGTGGACTGTTCAGGAATTGAGATATTGCAAAGGAGGAAGAGGAAGAGGAGGAAGACGATGAGGAAAAGGTTGGCGAAGAGGGGGCGATTGAGAATGGTGCCACAGTGCTCCTGCTGCTGCTGCTGTTAGAGACCAATTTTTGAGTATGAGCTGTTGGCGCTGTTGCTGCTGCAGCCGCAGATGGGTGCATTCTGGTAGAGACAAAAGGGGGAGAAAAGAGTTATTAACATCACTGAATCTCTTCACATTTTAACAAACTTTTTTATGTGTAACTTTTTTTGCGCTACGTTTGAATAAAAGCAATCTCATGCGACAGTAAGTGGTCAACGACACTGTCTGTGTGGGGTGACAAATCGGTATTGACTCAACAAAGTTCAGTACACACACACACATTGACGATGATGATGAGGCGCATCAATTGCCCAAGAGACTTCACCAGCCACTTTGGCAGCCGAGGCGTACTACTACTGTACAGTCGGAGTAGTCTGCCAGAGAGGCCAAACACAGCAGCAGGGGCTCATCATCATCGAAGAAGCAGAGGAGATAAGCAAGTGACACGGCCGCCCATTGAGAAAAGTAAAACAGAGAGAGAGAAGTGCCCAAACGGCGACAGCACAATATCTGTCGATGGCTGTTGCTGTCGCTAAAAAGATGCTGTTGCTGCTGCTGGTGGTGGTGGTGGTGGCCGCCCTGCCTTCCAGAGGACATATGATCCCTGCTGATGCTGCTAATCAGCAGTACGGCAGTGTGCGTGTGCCAAAACAGAACAGAGACAGAAAAACACTGAAAGACACTGAACAAGACAAGACACTGCGTTTGTTGTTCAGCAGCGAGAAAGAGAGAGTAGGCGCGTTTGAGATAAAACACAGCTGCACAGTAGTCGACCCGGAAAAATCGCTCCTATGCGTTCTTATTTGCTCTTTCTTCTTCTCTTGCTCTCTTTCTCTCTCTCTTTCTCTTTCTCTCTCTCTCTCTCTCTCTCTTTCTCTAATCAGCTGCTAAAGGATGACGCACAAATTACATAATTAAATGGTATGGTAATGCGGTTGCAGTGATAAGTGAACAACAAGTGTACGCTGGGCAAAAAGTGGTGCGCAGAGAGAGAGAGAGAAAGTGAAAAGGTGAAAAGGGGGAAAGAGAAAAACTGTAAAATTGTCGTATGTAGTTAAGTAGGCGAATAACAGCAATCGTCATCGACGGCGGATAAAACGGATAGCCTCGATTTAAAGACGAATGGAGCAGTTTGAGGAGAAAGAGTTTACTTAAAACTGAAGTAATGGGGAGAGACAACATTGGCAAAAACAAGAGCATCAACAACAGCAGCAGCAGGTGATACTGATGAAAACGTTAAGAAAGAAGAGCAAACGGCGACAAACGGCAAGCATAGAGTGTATAACTAACCATCGACTTTAACGATGTAGTCGGCTGCGGCAACAACACTACAGTAGCGTGTTGCAGTAGCTTAACAAATCACATGCACACACACATCAGCTCACGAGATGCGACGATTGTCAGGGGAGATTAGGACTTTTTTATTAGTGTCGACAAGAAGAAGAAAAAGAAGAGGAGAAGAAAGAGAAAATATATTTAAACGAAGAAAGAGGCAAACATCAGGGAAAACAGTGGTGATGATGGGGATGTTGTAATTGTGTGTGAGTGTGTGTGCTGATTGCTATGATTTGGAGATGATGATGGTGGAAATGAAGGTGAAGATGCTACTTGAAGAAAGACATGATCAGACAGGGAAAGATGAATTTGGTGATGATGAAGAAGAAGAGGGTAGAGGCAGAGACAACAGAAGGGTGTAACGGTCCAAAAAGGTGCTCTTTTGTTGTCTGTTTGCCTGCTTGCTGGCATAAATGATCACAGTTAGGTACTTAGAGGAATAGTGAAAGACAGTCGCCGTGAAAAAGATGATGCCGTTTGCAGCAGCAGCAGAAATGATGACACGCATTTGATAACAGCGAATACGGTGAAATATTAAGTTAAGAATTTTGCAACGGTTGCTACTACTGCCGGCGACCGAACCATTGCCTAGAGAGACACTGCTGCTGTCTGCCGATGATGCCAGTTTTTTGCCGTGATCTTTTTCACTTTTCTTCACTCCTCTCCTCTTCACATTTCACTTCTAATCGGCGTCGGCGACAAGCGACTTGTTGGGGTAGTCGTCGCCGGCGAATGACTTTGTCACACTCTCACACTCACACTCTTTCATTTTGTCGTCACACCGGGTTGGGAGGGAGAGAGAGTAAGGTTGCAAACTGAAAAAAAGAGAGAGAAGACAAGATTTTGTGCAACACCGTGCTCTTTTTCATTCTCTTTCTCTCTCTCCTACTACAAAAGCTAGTGAGTGAGTTCTCTTCTTTGTTTTTGAACGAAACTCTGGCGGTAAACGCGCAATGCTGTAGAGTGCCCCGTTGCGAAATTTTCTTTTTCTTCGGCGCCGGTGAAGAAGAAGACGATGGCGGCGAATGAAAAATGATGGTGGTGGTGGTGATGGTGGTACTTTGTCGGCTGGTTGATTGGCTGTTTGGCTGGCTGGCTGGCTGGTTAGTTGTCTGTCTGCATGAATGAATGGATGGAAGGATGGCTGTGTGGCTCTGACTGCACTGCAACTACTGCTCATTGCCAACTTTGACTTTACTTGTCTGCACGGCGGCCCGGCAGCAACAACAACGGCAGCCGTGCGGCAAACGGCATCAGCAACAGCAGCACCAGCGCCCAACAATATAAGCAACAAAAAGAAAACAAGCAAGCAAGAAAAAGTCCTCAATCAGACGACGAGGAAGAGGAGGAGGAAAAGGAGGAAAAGGAGGAGGAGGAGGACGTCATTTGATGTGGTCGAGGTGTCGGCTGTCACACCGAATGGGTGGCCTGCCAGGACTGCTGCTCACCACCACCACCATCACCACCACTACCACCAAGTGCTTGCACTCCATCAGAGAACACTGAGTGAGAAGAAGCTTTGAGGAGGAGGAGGAGGTGGTGGTGGTGGTGGTGAGAAAGAAGATTGAAGACGATTACAGCACAGCGGCAACGACAACAGCGCCAAACTGTGCTGTAAGGTGCTGATGAACGAACAACAGAAAGGCTTTTACTGTAAGCGTCTGCAGTTGCAGCAGTTTTCTGTTTCTGCTGCTTCTTGGGTAGCGGCTGCACTTGTTGTTGGCTGCCTGCCTGTCTCCCTGTCTCCCCGTCTCCCCGTCTGTCTGTCTGTCTGCCGATATTGTCTCCACTTCTCGGCGACATTGTATGTGTGTGCATGTGTGTGTGTCTGTACATCTACAGTGCAGTGCACACACTTTCCTAGACCAGTGATTAGAGATAGTACAAAGAGCAGCTAGGAAGGGGGACAAACGGCAACAGCAGCAACAGTAGCTGCAACGGCAACTATCAGCAGCAGCAGCAGCAGCGAAGAAGCAAGTCACGCCACCAAAACTTTTACGGCAGACAAAGTCTACTAGTAAGCAAGTTAGGAAAAAGAAAGAGCTTCCCAATAATTTGTTTGCAAGTTTCCCCTATCAACATTACTAGCAAATGACAATTGACATCACAACCAAGTTATCTCGCAGGGCGCACTAGTCCGTTTCAAGTACTGTCCTTTGAAAACAACGCTGTGTTTAGAAATGAGCCAAAGGACGAAGAAAAGGAAAAAAGGGGATCATGAGGATAAACCCAATAGACGATACTGCCTGCAGTAATAAGTAGATCAGGACAAATATAATGATTTTAGGAGGGGAGGGGGCAAAAAAACGTTTTAAAGAAGTCTCGTTGATAAAAGCAGTGTGGCGCAGTTGATAGCAGCACCCAAACATCGACATGATGCTAATCAGCCGTTTAGCGGTAGTCAGTGGTACAGTTATCAGAAGAAAAAGCAGCATACATCGATTTCGATACAAAATAACGAACAATTTATCAGCAAATAAATGGAGACACGGCAACTGAAGACTGCCGTTGTTGCTGTTGTTGTTAGTGCTGCTGTTGCTGTTGCTGTTGTTGCCACAACCGCCACTAAAGCCGCCGCCGCCGCCGCTGCCGATGCTGTTGTACAACTGCAGCAGCTGTACAACAGCATCATCACTGTCTTTATCAGCACAACTGCCGAACATCAACTTGCATGTTTATGTTTTTTTGCTCCGAGCATCAACATCATCGCCATCATCAACATCATCGCCATCACAATCAACACCATCGCATCAGCAACCGTATAGTATTGGTCAAACTATGCGTGCACTTTCAGCAGCCTAAAGAAGTGGAAAAGGGAGATCACTACTGCTTATTATGATGCGAGCAGTGCTTGCCATTGCCACCACTACTGCCATCGCTTTCTGTGCGGTCGTCACCATCAGCGAGTGATCATCATCGCAAATCAACACTACAAATCTCCTATCACCATCAGAAAGCAGAGAGAGAGAGAGAGAGAGAGAGAGAGAGAGAGAGAGAGAACCGTTGGATCGAACGGCAGAGAGTGCACACAAGTACATCGTTTGAAGTAACACATCTGCTTATCATCGGCTGATCTGCTAGTATGAGTGGAAGTGAATGTGTGTGTGTGTGTGTGTGTGTGCAAGCACTTGAGAGTCCCTATCGCATTGCCGAGAGCACACTGTCTCTTTTCTTTTTCCCGCTTTGTCTGTGTTGTCGCCATCAGACTGGCAGGCAAGCAAAAAAGTAAGAGAGAGAAAGCAAGAGAGGCACCCCGTTATAATGGGGCGGTGTTGCCGGTCGTCAGTAACGTGCAGCACGTGTTTGCCTGATGTCGGATTGTTGCACTGGAGAAGGACGGCAGAGACTGCTCACCTCTTCACCGTCACTTGTCGCACGTTCCTCCGCGTCGTCTGATCTTTCTCCTTCTCTATTTCTCCGTCTTCTTCATTTTCACTTTCACTTTCTCTTCTGTCTGCTTCGGTATGTATGTGTGTGTGTGTGTTTTGATGTGTCCATCAGAGAGGGAGAGGGAAAAGAAGATGGCAAGGCAGCGTGGGTTCACACTGAAGAGCACAGTGAAAGACCGAGAGAAGTAGTGAGGTGTTTCTCTGGCTGATGCTAGGCAGTGTCACGCCGCAAACACGACACTGTGAGACAGGCAAATATGTACAGCAAAGAAGTGGTAGTTGTCTGCAAACAAAGGTAACCACTACTTCTCCATCTGATAGCGTACTGCTTCACTGTACTCTGATACAGCGTTCACTGATTTGACTGCATCACCGCCATCACCATCACCATCACCATCACCATCACCACCATCACCACCACTACCACCATCAACTGAGTAAAACGAGCCAAAATGGCACTTGTGACACTGGCCAAAAGAGACAAAGAAAAAAGGAAAGAGTAAAAGTGAGTGAAAGTGAAAAGCTGTGTCGAGTACTGTGCTGTGTTGCTGACAAACTTTGTTGGCGCCGCATGTCCACTCGTCTGACTGGTGGTGAGCACTAGCTGATTTGATTGGCTGCACCGCATATCCAGCCAGTGCGACAACCGAGCCAAACCAAACAGATAGCGATAATGAGGAAAACAAACAGTCGTAGTCATATGCCTTCTCACTCACTCACTCACTCACTCACTCACTTTCACTCACTTTGTCATAAACTGGCATGCTTTCATAGATTGCCTTTTGCACAGGATTTTTCCCCTTTTAACTGTTATTTTTTAGCTTGCCAGTGTTGCACATACAGTGTGCACTGAAGCACTGTAAAAGCTTCATTTTTAGCCTTTAAAGATAATATTTATGGTTTGCAAAAATAAAAGTTGTTTTTCACTATAAAAATAAATTTTTGTTTTTGTTTGAACAAAAACCAAACACTTTTTCAAACTATTTATTAAACACCAAAGTTGTCACAGTTTAGTGTGAGCTGCAATGTTTAATTGCGAAAATCTCATTTAAATTATATTACAAATCATTAGGCATCTTCTCTCTACTTAGGTATCTAATCATCATTTTCTTTGGTTATCTTACCACTACCATAAACAATGCTTTGTGTTTATTCAAAATGGAGGCACTTAAAAATGTGTGTGTGTGTGCACAGCAGCACAACTTGTATGGTTTTTCTCAACAACTGTTGAGCAGTTGCAGATGGTAGCTGCACCACTGTACAAAACTGACTGTACGAATGACTTTCAATTGTTCAGCTGTAGGTCGGCCATCATCACCCGCTACCAGAAAAAGTGGAAATGGCAGCAGCAGCAAAAACTAATCACTAATCTACAACCTCTCTTGAGCGTGCACAGTGTGCGTGCACAGTATGTGTTATGTAAGCACTGTCGATTAGCAGACATTTCCACCAGCAGCAGAACCGTTTTCTGCCGCCTTGAAGCGGCCATGTTTGCAGTGAAGCTGTTCACTACGTGCAACCGTACCCAATTAGAAGATGTTGATGTTCTAATTAAGTGCAACGCCAACTGATGTTACAGAGGCAGCATCAGTGCTCGCGGCGGCGGCGGCGGCTGATGATGATGATTTTTTGGCCTAGAATCATTAAAGAAGCAGCCGGCACACGTTAAGTTGAGAAAAGTGGCTCAGTGACCACCATCTTCTTTTTTGGTGAGCACTCATGTTTACTGTGTGCCATAAACCCACCGTCAGATGTGCCTGGTGGTGGTGGTAATAGGAGTGATGATATCTTTTTCTGCTGTTTCCATTGAGATCTATTTTGTAACTGCACTTTCGGTGTTTGCATGAAATTGCCAACTGTGCTTCCAACTAAATTTTTTTTGTTTTTAAAATGAATTTGGTTTGTATGCAAATTCCGGCGTATAAAAGTGCCGTCGCAGTAACCGTTTTCTGCTGTTTGGTTGGTGCACCAGTCAGTCAGTCAGTCAAACTGTCAAGCGCACACTGTCAAACTATCGGTCGTAAATGAAGCGTGCCAGCAGGCATGTGCCACCACCACCAGCATTGTACGGCAGTAGTGCTAGTGGTGCGATGAGTTAGTGCGTCCAGATGACCTTCACATGTAATTGCCCAGCAGGAGGAGCACTCGGTGGAGTGTGGACCACAAGCACACCATCAGCACTACCATGCCATCATCATTATCACCACCGCAATCTACCTCCCCTCTCCCTCTCCCTTTTCTCTCACCCATCGCCTGTTTGCACTTCCCTCCCTCTTTTTCCTCACAGTAACGATCATCATCTGCACCGTTACATTGTTGCCGAGTGCGGCAAACACACACAGACAGACGCTTACTCATCCCCGCCATCATTCTGCCGGCTCAGTCCCACACAGTTGCACTCACTAACTCATGTACACCATTTTCTCTTCATTTTTCAGCAGACACTAGTGGGGATATTTAGTTTCCGACCAATTCACTGTTGGCGACTGCTGTAGCTGGCTGCAGCTGCCTCGTCTGCTGACAAGTAACTGTACAGCTACCAGTCAGTTCTTTCTTAAGCAGCAACGGCAACAACGCACCAAAAACTATCTTTAGTACTGATCAAACAAACAGGGAAACTTTTTTTGTTTTTTTTTGAAATGAAAAACAAAAAATTTATCGGCATTATTGTGTGGAAGCTTAACTGCACATAGGCAATATTAACAATTGTATTAACAATACTAACAATTGCATTTTATGGTAGTTTTAAGTTGTTTCAAAGTATGATTTTACTGTGTTTAAAAACTGTTGCACATAAATTCTGTTTAAAAGTACACAAAACTTAATTTTTTAACAAAATTTTGATTTTTTAAATAAAGATGCACTAAATGCAATGTACAACTAATTAAGCAGCATAACTTGGTCCCCTCTGTTGCCTTATAACTTTTCTTTTTTGCGCAATCATGTCGTCGGCATTTGCAAACACACACATACACACACAACCAATCAGTCAGTGTCTGTTTGTAGGATTGTGTGAGTGTATGCGTTTTCGGCTGGCGTGAGTTATATCACTGAGAAAGCACACAGACACAGACACAGACACAGGCACTGAGAAACACAGTTTTGACAGTGTGTTCAAGTGAAAGAAACAGTCGCTCTCGGTGAAATGGCAAGCAGTAAAGTGACGCCTAAAAGACTGACAAGTCGGCCACCACCACCACAACTAACAGCAACTGCACCAACAAAATAAAGCAACGACAGTGCGACAACAACGACCAGAGCAGACACATGCACGCGACATGGCCAAGTCACGAACGCCAGTCACCAGCAGTGCCTGGTGACTGGCAAGGGTGAAATAAAGCACTGAACCACCACCACCACCATCACCAGAGCTTATCACCAGCAAACAAAAAGTAAAACACTGACTGATTGAAAGAAAGAGAAAGGAGGGGAAAAGGGGGAAAAATAGTTGCAGCTGCCCATCATTACCACCACCATTCCCCGTCACCAACGCTGCTGCATGGTTTGCAACCCAATAATAGTATTAAGTTTTTCTACACTGCAGTTAGGAGGAAAAAGGCAATGGGATTAAAAGTATGCTTATTACTGTACAGTGCTTTTTACCGTAAAATGCAGCAAAAAACATGACAGACTGTACGACGCTTTTTGCCCTGTTTGGTGGTGGTAACAAATGAAGAAGCAGCAGCAGAAGCAGCAATTTACTTTGTAGAAGTTTTGATAAAACAAAAAATAATTAGAAGTAATAAAAGCAGCGCAGCTACTGCTAGAAAACGAGTTGGCGATGCTGGCATTTTGCAAAGGGTTTCATTCGCCCAATTTAACCCGTTTTTCTCTGATTCAATGCAGAGAAGCACACTTTGCCTGCATGAAAAAGATGTGTGTGTGCGCAAATGGTTTCTAATTTAAAACCAAACAGCAACCAGCACTACGGATGCACTAAAAACTAATGATTTGCAATTACTTTTTCCCATCTCATTCTTTTTACTCATTAAAGAATATTTTTTCCTTATTTGAAATGAGCAATAATTAGCAATTGGCACCCGTTCACGTACCAAACGATTCACAGCTTTTTGAAGCTAAATTGCGTTTCAACTTTGATGGTGTTAAGTTTGTAAAAAAATTAAAGTTTAGACAAGGGCGCTAGTTAGCTGCAAGTTTAGTTGACTGCAGTGCACTTTGAGGCCGATCACACTGTTTTTGTGTGTGCACACAAAAACACACACACACACGCACAGATTGGCTGCTGTGCTCAAATTAATCTTATCTCCAGCAGGGTTCACCAACTACAAAGTCTCCGTTTGTGTCTGTGCAGCTGCAACAGCAGATTGCTAATGAATGCACCGAGTCAAGCAAAGGCTACCGGAACAGCACACTGCTGGTCACTCACTGCAAATTACAATAAATGAGGGTAGTGAAGGTAGTGCCGGAAGAGAATCGAAGAGAAGAGAATGCGTGAGGATGTGGACATTACTAAGTCTGCAATCTGGTGCAAAGGACAAAATCAAGTTTTATCGCTTTGATATTGCCAATACGGCTATCTTAGAAAGTGGGGGCAATTGCTTAAATGACAATTGACACGGAAAGAAGCTTAAGAAGGAAGAAAGAAGAATGCAGAATTTGGCATCATTTCCTGCCGCTGTACATCGTTGTAGCATAGTAGACTAGTGCCACCACTAGCGGGCGCCGTTTAGAGATAAGAAACAGTAAACAAAAAGAAAAAGAAAACAGAATGCACAAGAAAGATGTACTTCTGGGAATAAAGAAACACTGTTTCTTCTTTTGCACACACAAAGTAGATAGCGTGTACCCATACTGATTCAGTGTGCCTTCTCCTTCTTTATTTTTTTGCAATGAGATCCCACAAAAAGAGAGAAGCAGTAAAACTTTGTGCAACTATCTGTCTGGTGATGGTAAAGGCGTGGATTTGACACGAAGTCTCGCCAGGAACACAATGCAAAAGAAGAGGGGAAAAAGGAGAAAAAGAGAAACTGAGAAAAAGAAAAAAGTCTGAGAAGGAGCAAAGAGAGAGAGAGAGAAAGAGAATTACTGGAGAGTGGTTGGCTGGAGTCAAGTCGGCTGCAGCCGTTGCCAGTGTCGGTCGTCGTCGCCGGGCGCCCAAACAGCTACCAGGCCACCAGGCTCACATCGACCGCTCTTAAAAGAGCGAGAGAGAGAGAGAAAGAAAGAAAGAGAAAAGAAAGTGCTGCTGATACTTTGTTTAAAGTTGTGCACAGCAGCGGCAGCAGCGGCAGCATCATCATCATCAGCAACATCGATCGACCAGAGTAGTGAGGAAATTGTCTGGCTCAATAGCAGTACTCAGTAAACGGGAACAACTTTGGAATGCGTTAGAAAGCGTCAAAGAGAAAGAGAGAGAGAGAGAGGAGTGTGTGTGCACAATCTTTTCAATTGATTCCATGTCTGGCGGCGGGTGAATACTCTATCGGTTCTAGCACAGGCACGGATTTATTTCCGCAGTAGCCTGTTGGCTTTTTCAAGTGTCTCACTATATCTGCTGTTTTGTGTGTGCTATACTTTTCGTATTTTGTGTTTTTATTAAATTTATTTAAATCAATTTTTTAAAATTTGATCAATCACTACTAAACACAACTGACAACGCAATTGACTTTTTTGGTTTTTCAATTTTTCTGCAAATATTTTTGTTTAAAAATAGTTTTTAACAAAAATAAAATATTTTAAAAGTACAAAATACAATTAAAAAAGCAGCTGAACTATCAATAAAAAGGTAAAAAACAAACAAAATTTTTATAGTTAACGACCGTAATTTTAAAAAAATAAAAATAAACAAAAACAACTCTCTAATAGGGGCGTGAACTAAAAATAGCCACTAGGGCTGTTGGCACTTACATGGTCAAACAAAAAAGCTTTGTGCCTACGTTGTCGGCGTTAAAAAAAGGAGAGAACCAGTGAGGGGGAGAGAAGTACAGAAGAGAAGGGAAGTATCACAGTCAATTAGCAGCGGCAAATGAGGCAAATAAAGGCACTGAACGGTGAGGGCAGCAAACTGATCCTGCTGCTTACTATGCTCGCTCGGCATCGAACGAAAGCCATTGAAGAGAACGTCAAGTAAGTGCTGCGGTTGGCGCCGCCGTTTAAAGAAGAGCCTGCAGAGAAGGTGCAGTGAGAAGGCAACTTGGGCTGCTGCTGCTGCTGCCCTCACTTTGCATGTTGGGAAACTTTGTGAACCGATCGGTCACACAGTGCCCACACACACACACATAGTGTCTCCCGACTACAGTCGGCCGTCGCACGAGTGTCTGCCGCCACTGTTCTCTCTTTCTCTCTCTCTCCTTTTAGCCAATTCTCTCACGCCCGCATGTCGTACATCGACAGCAGCAGCCCTGCTACTCTGTATCTTCTCTGCAGTGGAGCACAAACGGGGCAGAGAGCAGTAATACCGGCTGTGTGTGCTGTGCTGTACCTCTACACGAGACAAGTGCAGCGGACAGACAAAGCAAGGGTGACGGCGGCGGTGGTGGTAGTGGTGGTCTTGGTGATGGTAGTGGCAATGCTCCCACTCACAGAGGCGCCCTTATCAGCAGCAGCAGCAACGGCAGCTGAGAAAGCCATGTACAAAAAGAGGAGAAGAAGAAGAAGTGGAGGGAGCGGGCGCCAGTAGGAAGGAGAGAAAGGGCGCCGGCAGAAAGAGCAGCAGGATCCCTCACCACGTGAGCACTACTACTCCCTCAGCAGTGTGGTCGTCCTTCTCCAGTTCTTCGTTTTCCTCACCACCACCACCACCACCACCACCACCAACAGCACCAGGCACTGCTGCCGTTTGCAGATAACCGAAGTGAACGTCGATGAGGAAGAGAGACAGCTGTGTGCAGTCTGGTCGATTGAGCAGTCTAGCGATGCAGGCAAAGCCATTGCCAGCAGCAGTACAACTACAACTGCCGCCCAGTGCTATCAGTGCCCTCAGTGCTGTTTCTCTTTAGCTTTCGCTTTAGGGTGGGGGTGATTACGCACGCGTCTCAGTGCCTGGTCACGCTACACACCACCACCACCGCCACCGCCAGCACTTGGGCGCACCAGGCCTGCCAACTGCACACTAGTGAGCATCTACACTGTGGCCAGAACAGCTTTTTCCCCAGCAGCAGCAGCTGCCTTGTTCAACTTCGGACATCCACGCCGACGCCGAAGTTCCGACGCCTAGAGCACGCAAAAGGAAAGAGAGAGAGAGAGAGAGAGAGAGAGAGAGAGAGAGAAACTGAAGAGAGACACAAACTGGCAAGTTGTAAGTGAGGGTGCCAGCAGCACTAAAGGGCGCAGATTGCGGGGGTCGAGCGGCGGCGGGAGCAGCAGCAGGCAAAGCACGTGATCAGATTGCGCGTGATGGCTTGCACGCACCAGCAGTAGCGGTATTGTCTGCTGTACAGTGCCAGAGATGGAAAGTGCGGCAGTGCACTCTCCCACTGGCCAAACACTTTGCGCCACCGCGTGGAGGCTTTCCGAACTGGAGTTTACTTTTGCAGTTGCAAATCTGCTGAAATTGCTTGACAGTGATTTTCGCTGTTTTTTGCAAATTTGATTAACTCACAAACTCACACACACAGACAGCTTGTTAGCACTAAACACCCACAGCAATACACACTGCAGGCAGGCAGGCAGGCAGGCAAGTGTTGTAAGTTCTTTTAACTCATTACACACTTAATTTGATTACGTGCCTGTTTAATGCCTGCTTACTACTTCAGCTACCGTCACTGCCACTGTTTTTAATGCTGCTACTGCAAAGTAGTGAACATGGGCACGATCTGAATTTGTCAGCTCAAAGTTTTTTTGCTGTCGTTGTTGCTGCGACGACAAAGGCGACACGGCGACAAAGATGAAGTTTTTTAATGCGATTAACAAAAATGCAAACACACTTTTACACACACAATGTAAACGCTCTGTAGCTGATTTTTACTTAAAATTACTGTGCCTGGCTTTTCCGTCTTAAAATTTATCCTCTTTTTGTTCGCCCAAACAGGCAAAGTTTACTTTAAGTTTTGACTTTATAATCGGATTAAACGACAAATAAAATTAGTTTGCAGTTTGCAAACACTTTTTAATAGAATGAATATAAAGATGTTTTTTATATGTTCCTTGATTTAGTTCCACTTGTTTGTTGAGCAGTTAAACTTAATTTACAAAATATGAGTTACGAAAAACTGATGTTTAAGCTAAATTAAAATTTAAAGTAAAAAATGAAATGCAATGCATTTCTAAATAAAGAACCATTTTGCAATCAAGTCATTAAAATAGGTGCTCTACTGCTTTCTTTAAGTTTATCGTTTTTACCCTTAAAAAACACTGTTGTTTTACGTTTTTTTATTAAATTGAAAAAGAAGAAGAAGGAATGTGTGACATTGCACAGACACACACACACCATGTGGCATTGCACAAGATGGAGACTTTTTTTGCGCTATTTTATTGTCAAAGGCTTATTATTAGCGCCACTTTTGCCAAGTACTGATACAAATCAAAGTTGACTGAGTGAGTGAGTGCCTTATCAGCAGTGTGTGTGTCACCTTAGTCGTAAGTGTTACTTTTCTGGTAAATCAAAACGAGAATAAGGGCAGAGAGCTGCAGGCAACGTCGTTGTGTGCAATGAATCAGAGAAGGGAAGGAACATCAGCCATCGACACATCTAACCCATCTGCTGACACTGACACATTCACACACTGCACTGGCATTCAGTTTACATTGTACATTTACGGCTACAGTGAGCAATTCATTGGTTGGTAGGTAGGCAGAAGGAAGGTGCAGTGATCCAGAGAAGAGTGCCGAGCAGACCAATTAACAGCTCATCCTTTTTTGTTCCCTACAAACGCCAGTGGCTAACTAGTCGCTGCCAGTTTAGTTCCTCACCCTTTTCTTCTACTGCTGAAAAGTCTCACAGAAAAACAGCCAGTAATTGTCAGACAGTATTTAAATTGCCACATTGTATTAAATTCTAAACCCTTTTGCTGGCAAACAATAGGAGTGAGAAAACAAAAGCAAAAAACTGAGAGAACTGATGCAATTTAATTATCAAATGACCTGCAGTCAAACAAACTTTGATCTAAAAAGTTTAAATTAAAGTTAAACGAAAAAAGGTAAATAAAGAATAGATTTGCAAATGCAAATGTACAAACTCTGATTGAATCAAGCGTACCAAAGTTCAATAGGAAGGGATGACGATTTTGCCAACGGCAATAGTGGCTAGCTCATCAACATCATCAAATGAATTTGTTTTTTCCTTCAGTCCAAAGTACTAGTGGGCGAAAACCGCAGCAGCAGCATCAGTTATAAACAATTTTTGGCAACATTGTCGCAATACTTTTCACTAAACTAATGGCAAACACTTGAAGTACAACAACAACGGCAGCAGCATCAGCAAACGCAATTGCTGTTGTCAAATTGTGGTGTGTTCTAAATTGAGATAGAGTTCAAATAGCAGCATCAACAGCATCACTTGAGGGCTAGTAACAAAAAACAAAAAAAACTAAAAAGTTTTCTTTTACAATAGACAACAGTACTAATATTAGTGGCTTGTAAAACAGCACTAAATTAATGAAAAATAAATTAAACTGCATTACAACAGACAGTGCATTGATTATCGAGCAGCATCTTCAGCACAACCAGAGATGGAAACTGAACGGTGCACACATAGACTGAAGGATTCAGCTGAGCAGTGGTGCTACCGAGTTTCTAGAGTTCACTACACTACTATATGACTGCTGCATAATCTGCTCAATCAGTCTGCTCACTAAAACTCACACTTTACTGCTGTGTTTAAAAGAAACACACACAGCAATCTTTCTTAACGCAGACACGAATCATCAGCAAGAAACGTGAGTAAGGAAAGAAAGAATACAAGGAAAGGCACCCTTTCTCTCCCTCTGTTTTCCCCTTCCAGCACTGAGTTCAACCTCGTTTAACCGTCCGTCTTAATACCGGAAAATTAATAAACATTCATCAGTACACCGCCAAGTTCTGACAGTGCACACAGCTCACAACGTTCACTTATCAGTTGACAGGCACTACAGCACGGCAGAACAAGTTGATACAAAATTGCCAGTAAAAGGGCAATGTATGCACTGGCAGATTTATTACCCCTCTTTCGCTCCTTTCTAATCAGTTAGCTAACAAACTAACAAGCTACCAGCAACAGCAAATGGTATGATGCAGTGCAAATTTCCATTGATTCAGTTTTAAAACATTCTAGTGCTAATGTATGAAGAGTTCTGTTCGTTCTCTTTCGTGTTTGTACTGTCAGCAATGTAAACTGCGTGTAGACAACTGTACAAAAAACGAGTGAACAATGTGTTTTTTGTTGTTATAAATTATTCACTAGCTAAAACAGCACTTTTCAAAGTTTTTTAAAACATATTAATGATATAATTTATAATGACAGTTGCTTTGGTTGTAAAAACATTGTTTTTACTTAGCAAAAATCAGATTTTTTGCTTTATTTATTGTAATGTTATACTGTTTTCTAACTTTTAACTTTAAGTTAAATCAGGTATACTTTATTGAAGCAAGGCTCAATTGAACATTTTTCTTTGTTTAATAGTTTATATGAAAATTTATTTGATCAATTGCCACAAAAACTAATATAATTTTCAAATATTTAAACTTGCTTTGAACCTTCAGCAGTGTTCCCCGTTTTAAATGCACTAATTTAATATAACATCATATTTTTATTTTGCATACTTTAAACTGTGATAACAAAATAATGACGGTTTTTACAACTTTTCTATGCATCTTAAAACTCCACTAACACTCTGTTGGCAGTGTAGGGTGACGGTTGTTTGTGGCCCTCAAACAAGGCTGCCGGGAAGCCGGAGCGAAAAGTGCGCTGGTGTGTTCTAAGAAGAGGAAACTTAATTAAGTAGTACCTGGGCTGTGTGTTTTTGTCTGCTTGTTTGCCTGCTTGCCTCATTCCTCGCCCTGTTCTCTGCTGCGCCTTTGTCTCCTTTCCTCTTTTCTGTTTCCCCCTCTGTCTGCTTATGTCTGTTTATGTCGCCCAAATCAGACAGACAGTCTGCTCTGGTCTGGTCTGGTCGGCAGACAGGCATGGGTGACGCTGAAGATGTGCACACTGGCTGTCCAGACAGCGCCATTCAACAGGCACATAGTGACAGTCACCGTGGCACACCAGTTCTCCCAGTCAGAGTCAGTGTATTTCAGAGTGTGTGAGTGTCGTGTCACTTGCACAACACATCACCATCACCAGCAGCATCACCAGCAGACAAACCGGCAACCAGTGCCAATAGTGCATCGCAACAATGACTTTTGCTCAGAAGAGCAGGAGAGTGTTTGTACCGTCTGCCGCTCTTGTTCTCTTGCTTGCTTTTAGTGTGTCTGGCAACACTTTTGGTACGCTTCTGTCAACAGACACTAAAGCTATGTGTGTCTGCGTTTGTGTTTCCTAAGTCATAATAATAATGATGGACAGCATGATGTGCCGTCTGACAAGTCCAATTGGAAGGAATGGCTGGTGGTGAGCGTTTCACTTGCTGTCATCACCCTCACCACTGCTTTTACCACCAGTTTTTCACACACACAGACACACAGGCGCACACAATTGGCGCACTGGCAATGGGGTATAAAAAGTTGGCTTGCAAAAAGGGCAACAACAAAGAATAAAACAGCAAAAAAACTATGTGGCAGAACTGGTGCTGTCTAGCGTAGAGATAGAGATAATTGCCCTGTGTCTTTCGTTTTCTTTCTTTTTCTTAATGGCGATGATGGCAAACAGCTCTGCTGGGACAATGACAACAACAACAGCAGCAGCAGCAGCTGAACGGTAATGATGGCGGCCAGTGCATGCCGATTACCGATGTCTAGTTTCATTTTCTTTTTTCGTTTTTTTGTGAATGAATGAACGAATGAATGTGTGCTCAATTAAACTGAATTGTCGCCGTACTCGAGTGCACATCAAAGTGTGACTTTGTTTTTTTGTTCAATGCTTGAATTTGATGCGCCATCTGCGACGTGTCCTGACTTTTGTTTGAACCACAACCAGAACTTCTACTGTTTTTTCAGTGAACTCATTTTTTTGTTTCTTTGTTGCTACTAAGTTTGCAATGCAAACAACAAAACAAAAAGATGTTCAAAAGAAAAACAGTTTGACAGATTGACCAAAAAAGTTTTCTTACAAAAAAACAAAAAATAGCAGTAAATCAAAAAGGAAAAAAATAGGATATCGTGCATAAAAAGAAATGAACCTTAAAAAAGAAGCAGCACTGATGTCAATGAATAAAAACAATAAAGGCAAAACATGACAAGTGACTCTGCACTTGCACTACAATGTAGTGTTAGTTTAATAGAAGCAATAAATTTTTGTCAACAAACTTGTAAAAAAATTGCTGAATGACAGTAGTAAAAAGCAAGCATTTTACTGAATTTTACTGAAAGACGCAGTTAGTGAATGAAAACTGCTTAAAATTTTTTTACGTTATGAAGTAAAAAACAATGATTAGTGAAAGCCAAACTATCATAAAACTGTGGCAAAAGTAATAAAAAAAAATTCAAGAACTACGCGCTTGTTATAAAGGGGCAAAAAGTTCAAAGAACCCAAGAAGATAGTAGGCAGGCAACCTTTACCGGCTTTCTCCTTTTTCTCATTCGCTTTTTCTTTTCAACATCTTTTGCTTGCTTACTCGACAAACGAACACATGCACTTCATTTTAATGGCAAGCTAAAGGAAACAGCTTTTCAAACTCTAAATTGGCTTCCTACAAAAAAAAGTCAAAGGGGAAGAAAGATTTAAGAAGAAAGAGGTGAAAAGAGCAGTTTGCAAACACTGACTGACAAACAAGTGCCAGTGCAGATGGTGATGGTGGGAAGTGAAAAATGGTAGGTAGGCTTTTGCCACCAGTTGGCACCAGACGCTCTCACTGGAAATGAGTGTTTGGTGGCAATCGAAATCGAAATGCCATTGCCTACTACCAAACCCGTCGCCTGCACTTTTCAACAGTTGTAGACACAGTGGGAAAGTAAAGGGAGGAAAAAAAGAAGACAGACAAGTTGGTCTCTGGCAGAAAGAGTTGCACACTACCGCCAACGTCGATGCACGATTTACAAGACTGAACGATCAACTTTGGCAGCAGCAGCAGCAGTGAATGAACAGGGCGAGACATCGGCAGACACGCGGCAACACTTTACCACTGCCACCACCACCGGCTAACAACCTGCAAAAATAGCATCAGGTCTGCTGCTGCTGCTGCTGCAGATACAGTTTGCCAAACGTGTATTGCGAAGGTCAAGTGTGAGCCGGCTGGCTGGACGGCGGACAGCTGTCAGACAGCAGCAGCATCAGCAGTCGTCTGACTGCCGGGGGTGGTGGTAGTGGTAGTGGTCACTGTTAGTGCCATCACTGATGAGGCCATATTAAACGGCAACAGCAGCCAAAGTGGTAGTTGTAGTGGTGGTGGTAGTGGCGGACTTGACGCCAGTGATCAGCTAAAGCAGCATCTTACATTGCCATTGCAAATTCATCATTCATTAGACATGCTAAAAGGGGCAGAAAAAGCATCAGCGGCAGCAGCAGAAATTAAGGCATAAAAGGGGTTGCGCAGCCTTAGCTGGCTTAGCTGCAGCCGGCTTTGCTGTCATTCACCACTGCTCACAACGACCGAAGCAGAGACTGCAGCAGCAGTAAGAGGACACTGACCTGAGGATTTGTTCTCTTTAATAAAACGCATTTAGTGCAAACAGCAGCCTGCCACTAAATTATGAAAAACACCAAAAGTGATGCTGCTACAGTTTTTTTCTATTTGATATGCTAAAATAAAAAAAGACTGAGCAAATATTCATGTTAATTTAAAAAAGCATTGATTCTAACAAAACCTTGTTTTTTGTTTTATTTTTTCGGGTTAAAAATTGTTTAAACAAGCTTTAACAAGAAAATTAAAAAGCGTTCTTAACGAACAAAAACGTGTTTGCTCAATCAAAAACAAAAAGTTTACACATTGTATTTTCAATTGTTTAATCAACTTTTAACAACACAAACGGCATTGTACGTTTGTTTAAATTTTAAACATTTAGTTAATTAAAAACGTAGTTTATCAAAAAAAACAACAAAAAAGACTTGAATGTAGACAAAACATTAATTTGTCAGATTTGTCGTTATCTGTAATGCTCATTCTAGAAACCACACATGCACTTAATCCTTTTTCTGGCAGGTTAGTTGAAAAACAACCTAAACTTGCCCTTGCTGCTGTTTGCTTTAGTGCAACTAAAAAAGAGTCCATCTCCTCGTTTCCCTCTTTTCATTATCTGCTTTTTACAATTATATTTCCTTAATCAGTCCTGCTTGCCCGCTCCTTTTCACCCGTCACTCTTTATCACCCTTAGCCCTTTTTCCAGTCTGAACTGCTTTAATCTGAACACACACATACACATACTCGTACTTACAAATAGACACAATCTTTATCGGTGGTGTTTCTCTTCAACAACAACAGCAGCTGCACTATTTTCCTGGTGGCATTGTTATCTATTTGCGAGTCCTTTTTTGTCTTATCCCCTTTTCACTGTTCCCCACTTCTTCTTTTTGCCATCTTCTGACCACTGTTCAGTGCTTCGATTGTGTAAATTGCCACACATTTGTTTAATTGCAGCGGCCAGCACATAATACCAGTTTCCCCACAGCACAGTAGCAAATACCGCAAAATTACTGAATGCTCAGTGTCAGCGGGAAACATGGTTGAGCGTGAAAAGTCACTAAGAGTGTTCTTGCCGACTCACTACTGCGGTCGACTCAATTGACCACACCATACAGTGGCCACTAAATGCCGAACACTAAATGAAGTGGTGGTAGTAGTAGTATTAGACTTGCCCGATGACTGCCCACATCAGCACTAGCCATGTTTGCAGCGACTCTGGCAAAACAACAGAAGTTTATTGCCTTAGTGTCAAAGTGTGCAAACGTTTGGAATATTTATAGAAATATATACAAGCTAACTGCCAGACTTTCTCATAGATGCACCATCATCATCATCATCATTGCCATCGCCATCGCCATAGCCATCATCATCACCATCAACATCACCATCAACAAAGCGCCGATGCCACCAGCAACATCGTCAACAACGCCAGCAGAGTCAAACTGTTTCTCTTTCTCATTTTATTCCCTTCTCCCCCCTCAAGTGTTGGCCACTTTTTTTGTTTATTTTTTCTTAGTCGTTTCGCTTGACTTGCCTGTGCAATCGGACTTCACAGCAATGAAGAGTAAAGAAAGAGAGAGAGAGAGAGAGAGAGAGAGTCGAGATTTGACAAAAAGGCTAATCATTGACGGGTGCAAACTCAGACGATGAATCGGCGACCACCAAAAAAGAGAAAGAGAAAAAGAAAAGAAGGGTGGGGGCGACAATACTTGTTGTTGTGGCTGCTGCCTTTTTCTTTTTTTGAAGAAGCAGGCAGCACCGTCTGCACAATACCAGTACCAGTGGCACTCAACTAAAGAGGCAGTGCACTACTCCGGTGACAACAGTTTGCCCAGCGAAGAACAACAAAACTAAGCTGAAAATTTGAAAAACCTGATAAACGGCTGCTTGGGGATGACGAGCAGTGAGATGGCCGATTGAAGAAATTTATTATGGCGGCGGTAGTTGCTGCTGCTGTAACGGACTACTGTGCAGTGAATGTTGAGAACGAACACAGAAAGATTTTAGAAAGACTACAGTGCCGCCGTTGCTGCTGCTGTACGGCAGCACGAATGAGCCTAATGACGCGCCAAGTGTCAGCCAGACATTGTCACAGTGGTGGGCACTGGCTGACTGTGTGTGTGTGCTTGTGCACGGTCGAAACACACACACACACACACACATTTCTCGGCAGTCTAATTTGCCTAACTGTGCTGCAACAGAAGCAGTGTTAACCGAAGAATGCCAGAGTGTGAATGTGTTGGAACTGCTGCTGCTGCTTTAAATGTCGGCCAAGCTAACCTCAAAGTATGTTTGCAGTAATCGACAGCATGCAAAGTTTCCATCATTGTCTATTGCTGTACCATTTTCACTAGTTTTTCGGGCACCATTTTGTACAATAGAAAGTATCGTTTGATAACAAGCACGCCATCTTCTAAGTGTTGAGTAGTTTCCCCAATTATGAATGTTTTAACTCAATTTATGCTTTCTCGACTATTAGTTGGTTCATTCATTTATTTGCAGAATTTTCTTTTTTCATCTTGTTTTATTTTTGTTTTCCTTTTAATTACGATTTACTAGCAAAACAAAAGTTTTGTTTTTTCTTGTTAAGTTTAAGTAGGCAGAGATGTGACCATCGCCGGCAGTTTGTAGTGCAGATTGAAGCGGAAAACTTGCTATACAAATGAATCAATTGAATGAATTTCAGCATTTTCACTTGACAAGGCAACAATTACCGTCAATCTCAGCCGACTCACTGCGGAAACACACAGCTCTGTTCCCTAGAGGTGATGTTCTGTGCTCTGGCGTTGCCTACCCTCTCTGCCTTTTCGTTTCTATTAATGACCATAAATCTTGATTTGCAAATTGCAGTAAATGTCGTTATCTCTATATCTTTTTTACTGTGCGCACTCATATAAATTTTTTAAAGACTAAAACATTAGCAGTATTTTAAAAACCTGTAGAATACGGCAAACTCTTTAAACTGCCACCTGGTAAGGTTAAAAACTAAATTTTATTTTTTTTTGTTGCTACTTGTCGGTTGAGTGATTGATACTTTTACAATGACAATTCAAATAAAAAGTACGCATAAAAAGATAAAAATACAGAATGTTAAAGTCAATTTAATAAATTAAACTTAACACAAAACCAACACAAATTATGAAAGTGTAATCTACAGCTATTTAAACTAAATTTTACTAACTTACTAGTGACTTACAAGACCAAATAGTTAACCCTTAAGTGTCATCAATTAGGAGTTTTGTCTGATCTAAAATTAGCCTAGCGTGTTAGACGTAGCCCACCGACACCAGGATGTCTGACAATGAGAACTAATCTAGTCGACATGCCTGTTTGCCCAGTTGTCAAAATTGCCAGGCTAATCTGTCTATCTGAAAAATTTTCCCCCAAGATGAACTGTACACTGGAGTGATAGAGATAGACAAGCCAGACAGAAGCGAGCATAATCGACGGCAATCATTACCGGCACGCATCACACACACAGTTTACACTTTTAATTATGCACTTCACTAAGAGGACATTAGCTGTTCACTGGTGAATAGTTGTTTGAACTGGCAGATTGCAAATAGTGATGGTGGACACTAATATATCAAGTAATATCCACTGCTCAAGTGTGAGCAAGGTGCAGCGGCAGCAGCATCAAGTGCACAGTCAACGACAGCGTTCAAGCTTTCTTCTGACTGATGAGTGCTAATGCACTACTTTGATCTGTGTCTGATCGTCCTCAACCCCATCGGCCATCAGTGTATCTCTGCAAGATGGCAGTGAGTTTTGCACTGATCACTGGAGTGCATGCACGGCACATCACAGCGCACATCAAACGCTTGCCGACGACCCGACAGCCAGCCAGTGTAGACCACAGGAGAATTCACCCCTGGTGCAGCACTTAGCCTAAATGGCAGTCATTCAGTCATTTCGGGGTCCGTCTGCCTGTGTGTGTGTGTGTGTCACTTCAACATGTCTCCTTTCAGTGTCTCTTTTTCTCCTTTTGCTCCTTCTTTATGCAAAATGTGCTCACTTGGTTCTTTTTCTTTTTGCATTTAGTAATTGAGCAAATGCCGCTGCTGCTGCTGCTGCTTTCATTTGATTTATGCAAATTCGATCCAGTATAATGTATGCTTGTGTGTGTGTATATTTGTCGGTGCACTCGGCACACTACGTGTGCACTGAACTGCTCGGAAGTGCAACTAAAAAGCTGTGGCATTTCTAAAGCTCGATTTCACTATTAACATTTTTCAGCTTTCTAGCTTTTTCTTCCTTTCTCTCTTTGATGATGCGGCAGAGTTTTAGAGTCAATAAAATATTTATTTGCTTATCTACCGACACTTGGTTTCAATTGACAGTGGCTTGTAGAGTTGTAGAAAAGAATAAACTGGTAGAAAGTGGTAAACTTTTCTTTATTTTCGTTTTCTATTACTTTTATCAACCTTTTTTTCAATTACACTAAAAGTAGTTTAAAGCAGTCAGTCAGTTGCTCAAAACATACCGTGTAACGTGTTCATACTGTGCAAACTTATGCATTTACATGCAATAGTCACTAGATAGTGCAAGTCAATGTAATGGTAAAATTGAATTTAGAAGTAGCGAGCGTTTTCCTCTCTTACACTAAACGATTTAAGTGTGACAAACAGCGTGTACAATTTAAATAAAATGAGGGAAATGTCTGAAAAGTGAACTTTGCAGTGTTTCTCATCTCATCTCTCTTCTTGACGGTAGATCCTAATCGGTTATTTCGTTTTCCCTAGACTTTCTCGGGTGACACCGACATCCTCGTCTCACTGGTTCATTTGTCAGCAAAAGTTGCAACATCGTGTGTGTATGTGTGTGTGTGTGCAGTGACACTAAACTGCAGCAGTTTGCTCACAATTGGCTTATAAACTGCCGTTTTATAACTTGCACTTCACCTTCTCCGGTGTTGTCAGTCTGTTGGCTGTCATTCACTATCCGTCTCATGTATTCGGTTAGTGCACCTTGTTAGCGGTGTGTAGTGATCTGTAGCTCATTGTTTGTAGCTGTCATTGACGCCGCTCAATCGATTGGCTGCTTTTCAAAACTGTGTGCCAGCACCAACACCAGCAGAGAAAAAAGTACAAGTAGTTGTACGAGTAGTATAAAAACTGCCCGGTTGAAAAACCCACCTTTGAAAGAAAGATGACTGAGAAATGCAAAATGTGATGACGCTAATGACGCCGAAAAAACAGATTAAATGCTCATGGGTCTACCTTTTTGACTGCTAAAATTGAGCAAACCATAAAGTAAAATACTAAAAAGCTATTTTAGTCCATTTTTTGCAATCAATAATAATGAAAAGTTTGACAAAATAGTTTGATTCATTTAAGCGTTTCCTAGTGCTTACACAATGTTACTTGTTTTTTTAGTGTAAAATCTGCCAATTTATTGCAGAAGTCAGTCAGTGAGGATGTGCATTCAATTCACTGATGTGGTGTGCACTTTGCAGTGACTGTACATTAACAACAACAGCAGTAATTTGCATTGTCGGCAGACTTTAGTTGTCTGTGTGGGTGAACAAGTGATGAAAAGCAATGAGTAAAAAGGGCAAATTTAGTGGAAGAGGGTGCAGTGAAAAGAGGGAGAAAGTGCATTTCTACTGTTGTTTCTCTTGTCTGTGGTATCACACTCACTTTAGACGTCACTGTGCAAGATGATGCTTTTTGTTTGGCATATGCCAGAGTGAACTAACAGAAAGCAGAACATGTGATGCTGACAATGCTTTTTTCTCGTTTATTTCTTTCAACGTGCAATTGACACTGTCTTATCAACTAGTCTATTTAGAACAATCGTCAACCAACTCAGTGCTCATTACATTTTGACATGTCAATAAAGAAACAATTGGGCGATACAGCTTTTTAGCTTTTTCATGTTTCAAGCACAAATTTATTTTTTTTAAATAGTGTTGTTTTTATTGTGATTGGTTGATGATATTTTGTAGTGTAGCCATGTTAAATTGTAAAACATTGAATAAACGGTTGTCTATTTAAACAAGACATGAGAGTTGTAAAAAGTTGAATGTCTGCACTAGTTAAACAATTAGTCACAAAAATGCAATTAATAAATGATGCACAAAAAACAAAAGTATAAAAGAAATAAAATAAATGTTATCGGAAAAGAAAAAGTGATTCGATATCAACAGACCAATTCATTGAATCGATCATTCATCATCTTTCAGTTAGTGCATGTGTTTGTTGTAGCAGCAACAGCTAACACTTATGCACACAGCCAATTCAAGTGCAGACGGTTTGCAAATGAAAGGAAAAGTGTATTTGCACTAAACCGCATTGAACTTGTCAAATGGATTGTAAAAGACATTGCACCACAAAAAATGTCAATTTAGAGATTGAAAACATTGTTTTAAAAAAATATTTTTGTTATTTGACTTGGTCAACTTGTTTTTGATAAAATAGCGCTGTTGTGCCAATTCGTACAAACTTTTTCACAATTACACACTGGCATTTCTTGATTGCACATACACTAATCTTTTTGTGAATACTAGCACATTCTTGTGAACTAATTTTTTTTAAAGTAGTGTTACAAGTAATTTCACTATTTCACTAACAAAAATATCCGTTTTTAACAAATTAGTTGCCACTAATTCACTTAATCATTTTCATCACATATCAATGCAACACGTATGTAAAATTGCCTTGTTTGCACTTAGTTTTGCCTAATTCAGTGTTTAAAACTCATTTGGTCAGTGCCAGCAAATAGCCGGAAAAAGAGATTTATTCAATTTAACCACAAGCTAACAAATGATTAAGGCCACATGGTAGTGCAATCATTAACAAAGAAGAAACGGGTGAATGATGGTGATTTTATGGCTGCCACGACTGCTTCTGTTTTTCTTTGGCACTTTGCAATTGACACGACATAAATGCCTCTCGCCACTGATGATGGGTTTCAGACATTTTCCGCGTTCACTTGCTACACTTGTTTCAGCAGTATTGGCAATGGAACAACGCCGGAACCGCTTCAAAGCGCACGCAGTGCCTCTTTTTCTCTGTCTGTGTGTGTTCGGGTTTCGGGTGTCAATGGCAGCCGTTCGTTGGCAGCCCTGAAGTGGCCTACTTAGGCAGCAGCTCAACTCAACTCAACTCAACACTGCAGCACTACTCAAACAGGGTGGAGTGTCAGCGGTGCTGCATTGCAATGGCCATTTTAATTAAATTAGTTAAAATTCCACACACAACCTCTTAAGTGCACTCCAATCAGTGCAGTGCCCGTTTTTCAGTTTCCTCACTCTCTTCAACGAGAAATGGCTTAAGCAACTCACTTCCAATTACTCTGCAGTGTCACTCTGGCGGCAGAAAAGGCACCAACGCCAAAGGGTACCAACCAGCATCATTGAACATTGAACGGCCGAGGGTATAAGATACAAAAAAAGGAATGAAGGAAAGAAAAACCTTTTGTTGTGTGTGTAAAGAGTGAAACTTCAATTAAATCACTTATTACTTCAGTAACTAGCAAAGATCAATTGAGCACACTTACTGTGTTGAAGGAGATGCCGATGATGATGTTGCAGCAACGACTGAAACAATGTCGCCAAATTGATGCGGGAGTTTGGTGGGGTTTGCCAACTGCCGATGACTTTCGTTTCATCTTATTTGACATTATGAAGAAACAGGACTTTGTTCAATACAACTTTTGTTTTTTGGTATGCTGTTTAAAATAAAAAATAAATATTAATAAGGCTTTGCCAACTTTTTTAAATTTTAATTCTAATAATTGTCAAATTAACTATTATATGAACTAAGTTTGTTTGTTTTAATAATCAAAAACACGGTTTTGTCGTTTTAATTTTTTAAAACTTTTTCTGTAATGTCAATTGGTTTTGCGTGAAATTGCAGAACAAAAACAAAATATTAAGCTTTATTAGTTTTGGGCCTAAACTATTAAGCAATTTAAAAAGTCAAGCACTTTAGTTCAATTGCCACTACTACGTCTACCATTTCAAAAGTGAAAGTGAAAAGCGGCTGCAGCTATTCAACTGTCAAGTAGCCTAGCCTAGTGTCATCGACACTGCCGAAAATATAAATAATAACTAATGCAGTTTTCTTCTCAAACACACGCACACACACAACAACTATGTTGATCGCTCGTTTTTAAGCTTTCCTTAACGCTCGATTCATTTGCTTCAATAACTAGCGTTTTTGCTGTTTCAAATGATGGCAGCGCCTATCGCCAGCCGTACAGCGGCCGTACAGCAGTCGTGGCGGCCAATTTATTGCCCTTGCTGCTGCTGCTGTGCCATTGCAGTCATTTCATTTGCCGTTGTCGTTGTTTTAATCCAATACTGCACCAATAGTTACTGCCCTATCATCATCATCATCCTTGGTCATATCTCCCAGCAGCCCCATTTGAACGCACCCAAAAAGGAGCTCTTTTTCTTTCATTTCTTTGTCATTTGCTTCTACAATATTTATACTTTTTGCACTTTTTTCTTTTTTTTCTATCACTATCGTTTTTTTTCTTTACTAAAAAGCATAACCTAATTTGAAAGGGAAACTTTGGTTTCTATCGATGGCAATTGCAAGCATGATAAATGAGAGCAATTGCAGTGATGTACACTGGATGAACGCTGGTACTACAAAAAAATAGAGTTTAGTTTTGGAAACATTTTTTTTTCTTTAAAGACTATCACTACATTAGGATCGTTTTTCACTTTTTCGCATATTACTCTCCCGTTTCAAATGATTGGTTGGAAAAAATAAACAAGTATCTAATTTTTCTCAATGTTTTACAAAATTCGTCTTGACCTTTTTGAAGTAATTTATTTTTTGAAGTTGATTCAACTAGCTATTTAAAGGATGCCATCAAATGTAAACCATCTTTACATATGATCTGTTTTAAGCAGCAATAAATAGATAGACCAAAATTGCAAATAATAAATAAAAACACTTTGTACACGTGAGATTTTTTTTGGCAGAAACTCATTCAAGCTGAATGAAAAAACCCAGAGAAGTGTTTCTTCAGTAGAAAATTTTCTTTTTCACGTTTCACCCGGTTCAGTTTTTGCCAGCGTACCCTGCTCCGATTTATCGTTGGGCAGTTAATGATGATCGAGTCCATCACTAAAACGGCGGATCTTTGCACTTTCTTTGCTTGGGTTAGTTTGCAGGCCCTCTCAATCAATCGGACGATTGCCCGTCCTTACTTTGGCTGCCGCTGCCTGTCTGCCACACTACGACTGCTACAAGTTTTTTTGCTGTTGCAGTCTCTTCCAAGTTTGTTTGTAAAAGGCCGTATCCGATAATAGCATTTGCCTGCCTGCCTTCACTGAGTGTCGATTTTATACTTTTTCTTTAGCCGATCATTTGGCAAACTGAGTTGGCTGGCTAACTGATCCGAGGGGCAGTGTGAGTGAATGAGTGAATGAGTGAATGAGTGTGTGTGTTGTGCAGTGCAGTGTGCACACTGTACGACACTGGGCAAGCAAACAAATCGCTTTGATTGCACTTTTGTTTGCGCCCGTTTAATGCTTCCTTGCTTGCCTTACTACCACTTTTACTTATTTTTTCCCCACTCACACAGTAGATTTTGGTCACTGCCGTACAGCAAAAAAAGTCTGATAGAAGAGAATGCAAAAAGAGAATAAGAAGAAAGAGGAGGAAGAGGAAAGTACTGCAGAAATTGACTCACCATTATTGGCTGACTGGCTTTCAAGTTTATTTTACTTTTTTCATTCTGTTTTTTGTTCTTTTGCATGTCGTTTCCAGGACAATTTCAGGAACTGTACACTACGCAATTGTACGACAAACAGTAAAACTGGGTTCTGTTGACGAATTCAATTATACGGATTTTGTGAAAAGGGCGACTGATGTAGAGAGTGTTTTTCATGCAGAAATTTAAAAAAAAATTGTTTTTCAGTAAAATTTGGTCAAATCTTATTTCTTTTCTACTTTTTTCCCTTCGATAAAAATTAGTCAAACAAGCAAATAGCTTCATTGTCCAACTGCTGTTGTCGATTTTGCCAAATGTGATGCGCCTATCGTTTGTTTGTTGAATTCCAGACGGTCGAATCACATGTTTTGTGCGTCCTGCGCTGTAAACTACTGTCATTTCTACTGCTGCATTAAGTTTCTTTTATATGTTGCATTTGCAATTTGTCCTTTACAATTCATTGCTTTCTCATTTGCCATTTCACAAAGTACACTTTAGAGCGAAAACGAGCGGTTTTGCGGTTTTCAACAACAACAGAAAACAGCACAAAAAGAAAAGAAAAGAAAGCACTGTCAAAGAAAGCGATGACAGCAGCGTCGTTTGCACGCGCCACTTGGAGGGCGGCAGTGTAAACAGTAGGCCAACATGCAAACAACACTGCCGCACGGAACTGCATCAAACTGCCAACTGCAAAGTGAAGAAAGTGAAAATAGTGAGGGAAAAAACTACTACCGCCACAGCCGCCACCGTAACTATCACTACAATCAAAGTGAACTGAAATGGTAAATAGAGGGCAATAGGAAAAAGGAAATGAAGATTGAAGAATGCCAGTGTGTGTGTGTGTGAAAGTGAGGAAAATGAAGAGAAGAGGAAAGGGAAAGGGAACGTTGAAGGGGAAAAGGAAAACGATGCTCCTTCTGGTGTTGCTGACAGCACCAGAAGAAAGCGATCAAAGAGGCAGCAACAACAACAACAACAGAGGCAATTGGCGGCACAGATGTGTCGAACGGCAACGGCAATGGCAGGAATTGGGGCGGTAATGTATTGCCCAATGAGGAAAAGGGTGGTGGTAGTGGCGGGGAAAAATAAGCAGGAAAAAGAAAAAGCTGAGGACCGGCGGCATCAGCAGCATCGGCAACAGCAACAGCAACATCAACATCAACAAGGACAGCAGTCGATCGGGAGCAGCTGATGTTGCCGCCGCAGCCGCTGTCGTCTGGGCCTGCACGGGTCTGTGCTTGATGAGGGCAAACAGGCTATTACTGCAGTACTCGGAAAAGGAGTAAAAGAGAAAGAAGGAGAGAAAGAAAAAGAGCGAGGAACTGAAACACTGTGTCGTACACAGACACACGGGCACAAACCACGCACTAAACTTTGTGTGTGTGTGTGTGTGTGTTTGCAGCTGCTGCTGCTGTACAGGCGAGCTGAGTTTGTAGTGCTGGGCAAGGAAAGCACAGCAGAGCAGCAGCTGCTGTTGTACGGCTGGCGAGTGTTCGCTGAGTTGTGTGTGTGTGTGTGTGTGTGTGTGTGTGTGTGTGTGTGTGTGGTAAGGGTGCAGTGCAAATAAGTTGCAGCGAAAGTGTAACAGTGGCACGCACGCATCGATCACATGACTGCCGGTGACAGGGCAGACAGGGCACAATGTTTGTGTATTCCCTGTCTGCTCTTCCCGGTCTCCTTCCTCCTCCTTCTCCTCCTCTTCCTCCTATTTTTCCTGTGTATTCATTGCAATCCCCCATTTTCTCTTTCCCTTTTATTCCCTTTTAAATGTAGTCACTTGGTGTTTGTGAAAGTTTGTTGGTAGTAGTAGTAGATGTGTAGCTGGCAATTTTATGCTGCTTCAGGCAAGTATGTCCTATTCCAGTCAATACTGGGTATACAGTTTGCAACAAACTAGCCTTCTGTACATTTCTGACCTTACTGCTTTATTTGTTTTCTAATCGTCCAGTGCACTGTGGTTCCGTGCAATGAGTTGTGTTTTTAGCTTGAAAAAGTACGCTTCTTTGACTGAATTTCTATAAATTTCATTTTAGAGTTGTCTATTCAGGCGGCGACAGTGTAAGAAGAAGGGCAATCAGCAAATAGTTTCTTTTTCATTTTAACTTGAGTCCCCGTTCTAGACAGTTCAAACTCTGTACAGCGTGCTTCTGAGTAGTGGCCACCGCTCTCCATCGCTACCACCACCACCGCCAGCCACTGTGTCCACTCACCCACACACACATATTCAGTGGTTTTCAACTAAATTTGAAAAAAAGAAAGTATGTACAAAGTAAACTGGTGCACTGGAAAGTGGGCAGCGCACAAATTACACTTTCCCCAGTGCACAAACGGACTGCAACTTAATAGTCAAGTCAAGCGGCAGGGTCGTCAGCGGTGAATAGAATCCGGAAGGCAAACTGCTTTCTCTTTTTTCTCTTTTCTCATCCACACTTTCGTCTGTACAGCAGGCGCCCACGGTTATTACCAAATCTGTTTGCCTCATCTCACCCACCAGACACAACCAGTCGCCGTTGTCAGCAGGCTTCCACTTTGTTTGACTAACAAAAAACCAGATCCAAAAATGAATTAGGAAAGGCAAATGAAAAAAGTGTCTACTGGTAATAGTGTCACGCAAGACCGTACAGTGCGACTTTTGCTAAAACGTTCCTATTGGGTGCTGTGCAAACAAAAATGTAAATGTTTAACAAATTTAATCAATAAACTTGTTAACCGGTGTGATTGGGCTACAAATTGGGAGTTTTCCAATCTGCAAACAGTGCCTTTGCGGTCAGTTTTTACAGATCTTGCTACTGCTAACAGTAAGCAGCCAACAGTCAATGATAGATAAAATTAGCAGGCTTCCCAACAACACTGGAAAAGAAATCAAAACGCACGAGGGCCAAAGCGGAAATGAAACAAAATTACTTTTTATGGCCGACGTGGAAGCCATCTTCCTTATTTTTCTTCTTTTCTTCTCTTTAACAGCTCTACGCTGTAACTAAATTGCTCTGCACTCAGTTTGGTCAGTGGGCTGGTGGTGTTGCTGTTTGTGTGTGTGTGTTTGTGTGTGGTGCCCAGTAAGTACCTCACAGCTGCTGGCAAATAATCTCCCCAGAGGTCTACAGGAAAAAAGAGAAGGAGAGATAGGAACTGTGTGGTGCCAATTACCAGCCATTCAGACGGTCACTAACTTGGCTGAAAGCATGTAACTTGTGAGTATGTGTGCTCGTACCAAGAAACAATAAAACAGAACGTTGTACAAAATGGATAAGAAAAACGGAGAAAAGCTTTACGACTCATAACGACACTGAAAATCATTTTGCCTTGAGAACAGTTTTTTGTGTTTGAACGTGAGAATTAAAACGAAAAAATGTCCACATATCGCTACATATTTTAAAATGTTGCACAAATTTGCACATACTTGTGTTTTTTTACAAAAATTATATGTGAAAAGTGCAAATATTATTATACAAAATAATAAATTGAAGTGCCAAAGCCGGAAGTTTTCATATAAACATAGTGTTTTGAAAAGCCAATTTACGCAAACTACTGAAGCTAAAAATGAGTTTTTGCTTGAAAAATTAAATATAAAGTACATTTTTGTATCTTTATCGCTAGAAAGTATCTTTAAGCTAATTTGAGTGCACTTAAATTGAAATGAAAAAACGGCCACATACTTTTCACTACTGCTGCTACAGTCGTTGTGTTCATCATTGAACTGGCAAATGCAGTAACGATTCTTTCGATTTTCCATTTACTGGCAGCTAAAACTAGTGTACGGCAAACAGGCAATGTCATTAGTTTTTTTGTAGCACTGTAGCAGTGTGCTTCCTTTTCTATTTGATTGGTATTAATGATATTTTATCATTCTCATTCCTTTGCTTATTCATTTTATTCTTTTTCTTTTTTGTATTTTTTTAGTTTTCAAACTTTCACTTTTTTCACACATGTAAAAATTTCCAAATGTAAAAAACACACACACATTTCTCGTTTTCTAATCGACGCTCAGTTCTTTCGTTTTTCACGGTTTTTTGTCGGTCTCTGGGCAATTTCAACGTGCCGTTGCTGTTGCCGCCGCCTGCCAATTTTGCCGGTGTGCAGAACTACTCCTACTGCTGCTGCTGCTGCTGTTACCAAAGCCGTCGTCAGTGGCCATCATTAGTGCTTGCGCAAACAGCTCGACTTGATCGATCAAGAAGTAAGCAATGGCTCCATTGAGGACTTTCGCCGCATGCCAGGGCAAGAACTTCACTTGGCGGTGGTGTGCTGCACTGCACTGCACCGTACACTAAAACTGCCGCTGCTGGACCACTGTTCATTTGTGTGTGTGTGTGTTCACTTGGGTGCACTCCTGCCACCACCACCACCACCACCACCACCACTGCCACCATCATCATCATCTCCTCTGCTGTCAGCCATCAACTACATTGTATAATGTAATATATTAGCCTGCCTATTCAACAGAATCGGACGCCATTAGTCGGCTGAGACGAGACTGCACCAGAGAGGAAGAGAGGCAGAGGAGATAGGGAGAGGAGTTAGTGCAGCACACTGCAGTAGCACTGCCTTCCTTTGCGCCCGGCTGGCATGGGGCCATTAATTCGCCTGCCTCCGTTGCTGCTGGTGGCGGTGTCTGAAGCTGGGTGGGCATGCCAAAGTGCCGGTCATGAGACCATCAAGAGAGGGAGGAGGAGGAAGAAGAGGAAAAGTGTGAGCTACTGAGCTTCGCCTGCTAAGTGCCCTGCTAGACACTGACTGCCCTTAACACTGCACTCACTGCGCCCCAGCTGCCGAGGTCGAGAATGTCTGCTGAACTAGTAGTGCTTGCTTGCTTCCCTGATTGCTTTAACTCTGTACGGCAGTGACTACAACAGCCTCATTCACTGTACATTCGTTGAACACTCTGGCGACTTGGCAATTTTCTCACTATTAGAACGCTGAGCGCCAGACAATGGCGAAAAAGAAAAGGGAAGAAGGAGATGAAAAAGGCCAGGCTGAGAATGGCTACAGTTTTGGTGTGAAAAAGCAAAAGAACGTAGTTGTGACAAAGGACAGGGAATGGTAGGAGCGGTGGGGTAATCGGGTGGTCGGGTGGTCGGGGGTATCAGTGCTTACACTGCTCAATTGTCTGTCTGTGCGCGTTCAACTTGTGAGACGTGCCATCGCTGTGGGTGCACTGCTTTGCTAGTTGCAACACACTAGACACGACACTAGGTGCACCAGACACTGCCTGACAGAGAACACTAAATGACAAATTGTCTAACCGCGCTGAACATGCGACATTACACCAAATTTAAAATGGGTAGACAACAAACGTTAACTGACTTATTTTGTGCAGCCACTGCCGCTTGATGATGACAGTGAAAGTGAAAGTGGTAGTATTGCTGCTGTTGCTGGTGGTGCTGGTGATAGTTTAACGTCAATAACAACAGCAACAACTAACCAGCTAATCAATAAACTAGAAAACAAGACAACATTTTGCTTAGAAAAACATTGTCAGAAAGAACAGTTACGCAGTTGAATAATGTAAAAATGACCATATTTGCAAATGGTTTCGAGACGTTAGCTACTTGGTTTTAAAAACAATTCAAAATACTAGTAAAAAACATTTAAAATTAATTATCTAATGTGTCTAAAAAGTGTACATTTCTAAATTTTTTATAAATGTTTTGCATAACTCTAAACAAAATATTGATTAAATAATTACAATTGTCATTTCTTTATTTTTTAATATATACTGTTTGTCAAACTTCAACAATAATAATATTTGAAATTTTTCACAGTTACTAGAATAATACATAAAAAACAAAAGGTATCAAATGGTTTAATATCAGAATTTATTTACTTAATTCATGAACCATGCTGTGATTTGTTAAATTCAGTAATGTTTTTTTGTAGAAAACATTGTAATACAGAATAACAAAACCCAAATAGAAAGTTTCTTTTAACTTAAATGTGATCAATGAGGCAACTAAAAAGGTGCAATTCTAGTGATTGCAAAAGATTTAGAGCCAAATTGGTAAAAACAGCTAAAATTAACTGCATTAATACAAGTCAAAAAATTTTGGTTTTAATGGAAATTTGTTAAAGAAGCGCTGAGTAAAAGTGAACACAAGCATACGTAGTCCAGACTGACTTTAATGGCAAAGAGTAGCTGCTTATATACACAAACAGGCGACGTAACTTCGAACTTTTCAAAGTGTTGAAGTATTCGAAATACCGAACTACATGCACTAACAATAGTGTACAGCGTCTACTAAACTAGTTGTACACTCACCATTATATAACACAACTAGCACCCATTAAAACTAAAACCCCATCTTCCCAATACGTGTCTTGCTCACTCTGCTACCTCTCCGTCCACCTATACCACAACAGGTTATGGGCCCAGCACGCTTCCGCGCCAACTCAAGTCACACGAAGATGAACACCGACAACGAGGTGACACTGACCGGAGACAACTACCGGAGACTGCTACTTTAAGTTAAAAACATTTTGATAAGCGGTTGGTAACGCGGCGCGCGGAGAGATTTACAAGCATGACGTAGTCCAGACTGACTTTTAATGGTAGAGGGAGCAGCTTATAAAGCATTTACTGAGGTTTCGAACTTCGCGTGAGCAAAGCCACGTCACCAGCGGCCTGGTGGCCGCTACTTTTGTAAATTTTTTGAAAAAATATGCATTGGTTGTTTCAAAATTCACTGTTATAGTTTGTTCACAACTTTGTTTTATTCCCTTTCCTGCACTGCATTAAACACAATCTTTATTAAGATGACATATTAAAAATAAATTTAAAAATGCACAAATTTAAAAAATAACTTTAAATGACAAAACACAATATTCAAAAGACTCACAAAAGTATGCAAAAAACAAAAAGTTATCAATTTTTTTAAAGTTGTTATTGATGACAATTTATTTATAAAAAAATAAAAAATATCAAATTTAAACAAAAAGTGTTTTCAAATGTACAATCAATTATAAAAATTTTAAATAAATTTATTATTATAATATATTAACATGAAAAAACTTTTAAGTTTTTAAATGTAACAAAAACCAATTTTAAATTTCTAAATGTTTTAATTTATTAAATTTTGCAAAATTAAAACAAAAAATGGTGCTGATGTGTGATAGAGCACTCTGTCAGGTGATGGTGGTGGTGGTGGTGCTTTGCCAGTCATTTGATTGCCTTCTAGACAATCAATTCACAAAACGGACTACTGTTTTTCTCCTTGCTGTCTGTTTATCTTTAATTGCTAAAAACAATAAAACAAAAAATAAAAAAAGTTTTTTTATCTGAAGGCAAAGATGGTCGACTGCTGTATTTATTTGATGCTTACTAGCTCTCTGCAAATGTGTGTGGCAAAAACTTTTGCAGCGGCAGATTTGTCCTAGCTGTAGGGCAAAAGTACTGTTTGTCTGCAGTTTGACCAAACAAACAGGTGGAAAAGTTGGTGAAGGATGAAAAGTTGGAAAAGTAATGATTGCTAGCAGACAGTAAACTTTGGCCAATCAGCAAAGGCCGCAGGAGCAACAGATATTAAAGAAAGCAATAATTGTGTGGAGTGCTGTAGTAAACCAGTAAGTGCAGACAACTCAACAAATCAACAACAACAGCATCTCGTCTGAATTAAAGTGCCTCTGTGTCCTTATTGGTAATTGCCCACCTTGAGGGCACTGCCACTTGCCACTTTAGGCTGACACAATGCCGAGGTACACTGCCGACAATTGATTTGTCCCCCTCCTCTATCTATCGTTTCATCTGTTTTTGTTTGTCTGGTCGTTTGAGTAAGAGCATTACTCTACTTGCTTTCTATCGTTTTAGATGATCAGTTTAGTGCTGATGTTGTTGTTGTTTAACTGTTTTCTTCTGACTGCTTTAATTTGTCTGTCTGGTTTGGTTCTTATTTTTTGCTCTACTGCTTTTAAACTGGTAAAAAACATTTAATTTGCTCAATTGAGATGCAGCTAAAACAAATTCTGAAAATAGTTCTAAACGCAAGGAGCGCGTAAACTTATGTTTTTGTGAATGTCAGTGCAGATTCAGCAAGCTGTTAAGGGCAGTCGTAAAGAATGCTGTATCGTGATTGTTCAAAACATTTTAAATTGATAGTTAAACTTTTTTATCTAATATAAATAAATTAAAATTTCACTTGTCACTTGTTTCAACTGCTGATGTGGTTATTTTGTCTATCAGTATTAATTGTTAGAAAAAGTCATCACTAAGAGAGTAGAGCGTAGAAGGAAAAAACAACAGCACCTAGTCAATTTAGTGTCTACAAATTATAATTTGTCTGCTAATCTCCTTCTCTCCCAGTCTCCCTTTTTGCCCAGCGTAATTTAATAGTGATGAGAAGTTGTTGTCTTTTGTCTGTCTAATTACACATGCAATTATGGCAAGTGCACGCTTTTTCTAAGCGCGTATGTGTGTGCGTATGGGTAGTTACCGTTGCCTCTCCTCAGCACTACCACCACCACCGCCGACAACGCTCTCATCATCATCATCAGCATCAGTATTGACAGGAGGGCACTACGGTTGGACCTAACTTTAGACGGGCGCCTATTAGTGGAGCAGAAACACACTGTGAATACAAGAGAAGACAGGCGCTGGTAATGGTAATGCCTTGCTAATGCTCAAATTAATAAGTTAAATAGGTAATTAACAGTAAAGACAAATTCAGACTAGATGAGAGGGTATTTTTGACAATGACACTATCACGCGCTAAGCATTAGATGTTTGCTTAAAAAAGAAAAACAAAAGAGAATAGTAAAGCACAAAAATTTTGTTTTATTTTTGTATAAAGCAGTTGATAAGCACTTGATTTCAAACGCCAAATTGTTTTTATTAGTAAAATACTACCTGTTGATTATATAACTTACATTTCAAACTTGCATTTTGTTTTTTAATCAATGAAAACGTGTTATTTGAAGTGTCATTAAATTGAGATCAGATTGATATTTTAAAAATTAGAAAACAATTAAAAGAAAAACTGCCTTTTGTGCCATCAAACATCAAACTTGTTCAATTTGCAAAAACATAGTGTAATTGATTAAACGTAAAAAAATGAACTGTTTAAAATAATTTTGACAACAAAAAATGAGTTGTTGATTAACACGATAAGAAGAAGGCATGTGAATACAAAGTTGACATAAGATAGATAGCTTCAAACCAACTATTAAAACAAACAAATTTTTAAACACACGCACACACAAGCAACAAAAATAAAACTTAAAAGGGCACACAATGAAAAAAGATGATCTGTGATAAAAAAAATTTGAAATGTTTTTTAGTTAAGCTTGCTAGTAAAAACTTTGAAATGATGATAAATAAATATTGTGCAAATGAAATAACAAAAACATGTTTAAGATGTGGGCAAAATGAAATAAAAGCAACAATAATCGGCAAAAACAACAACAGATTAACGATGAAAATGATGAAAAGGAGCACAAAAAGGCAAAATGTTTAAATTAGTGCAAAAGTTAATAATGATTAAAATGGTTTATTTTGCTAAAGTTTTTCAACTTTTTTAATCTAATGTTTGGTTAAATGATTGTTTTGAGTGTTAAGCCATTGACTTTTTAAGTGTCTTGTAAGTTGATGTGTGCAAAAAAAATTTCAAGAAAGCAAGTGTGATCACAGACAAAATCGTTTTAAAATGACACTATGGCACAGAGTGACAATCAACATTTGTCACTTTCATAGGTATTTGTACTTTAGTCGGTTGTTATTTTGCACATAGTTGGCAAGACGAACAATAAATGGGGGTACGAAACTCACTTTCACTTTTAAATTGTTTGTCACATTTTAATGAAAAAATTGTAGAAGACAGTAGTGACAAGATACTTTCCACAACTTTTCATTATCATCTGAAACATTTGCCGCGCTTGCTGCAGGTTGTTGCTGCTGCTGTTGCCGCCGTTGCCGCCAGTGCAGTAGGGCACTGCACACGTTTTCTTCGCGCGCCCAAGTTTGAATTGCCGGTGTGATCAGTGTTGTGCAGTGTTGTCGTGTGGTGGTGGTGATAGTGGTGGTGATGGTGGTGATGTGTGTGTGTGTGTGAAAGACTGTGAACATGTGTGGCGTGGGTATGAAGCGAGTGAATGCACTGCCAACCCCGTCTCTTCACACACATGCCCACTCTGCCGACTCTCTTCGATTGACGCCGACGACGACGACGGCGGCGAAGAAAGCAGCAGCAGCTGAAGCGGCGGCGTCGGCTGCTTCGGCGACAACGAGCGAGCGACGATGACCGGCGAGTAGAGAGAGAAAATGAGTTGTGTCCCGTCCGCCAAGTCGGCAAGTCGTCGTCGTCGTCGCCGTTGCCGTCGAGGAAGAAGAAAACGACCAAGAAGAAGAAGACGAAGAAGAAGAAGGAGGAAGGAAGCCGCAGATCGGCGCGCCGCGAAATGCTGCGAAAGGATGACGAGCAACAGCAGCAGCAACCGCCACGACTACTCTCTCCGGTTCTCCCTCATTACTCTCTTTTCTTTCCTCCAGACACACAGTTGCTGCTGCTGTTTTGGGTGGTGGTGAGGAAAACCAACGCCAGTGAGTGAGTGAGAGAATCGAGTACCACCACCGCCGGGGTTCAAGTGAACTAAAAGAGAGAGAGAGAGAGAGAGAGAAAGAGAGAGAGAGAAGAGAGTAAGTGAGTAAGTGAACGAGTGTGAGAGTGAGAAAAGCGCCCGCACCACCAGCAGAAGTTGTCCTGTGATTGTCGATGCAAAAAGAATTACAATCTTTCTCTTTTGCCCTCGCTCTCTCTCTCTCTCTCTCACTTTTGGGTGCAGCCCCAGTGCACCAGGCTCGGAAGCTTGCTTTCACTTCATTTCTGGTTTGCCGTCGGTAGCGAGCAGACCTACTACTACTCACTTTGACTTCCACGTACTACTACTAGTCTGATGCTGTTGTTCTGCCTAAAAAGTGGAAGCACTTTTGAGCAGTGGTTAGGGGGCATTCAGTAGTGGTGGTGGTGGTGGTGGTGCACCAACGCCACCGAATTAAAGGGAAGCAGTTGTCTGGGAAAAGTAGCTGCCTAAAGTGGCACTGACCAGCGACAACACTGTTTCAGTCCGCTTTCAGAGACAAGGGAGCACGGGGGCCCTCGTAGCCACGTCTGTTTGTCCATCAGACAGTCAGTCGGTTGTTTACTTAGCGAAATTCTAGCCAGATGATGATGGACTCCAGCAATGCGTACGTGTGTGCATGTGCCTGGCATTCACTGCCATTCACGTTTTTCACGCATTGGCCCATCACCGCCATCATCCATTTATTCATTTCTGTATTCAGTCTTTTTTCTGTTCATTCATACATTTATACATTTTTTCCAGAGGTTTCATTTTTTAGCCTCAAACACACACACATATACACTGTTTTACTTTAGTTGGCCAGTCATGTGATTGGCAATTTTGCAAATGGATTTGCTTTGTGCATCTCCGCTTGACCAAATAAAACGTGCTTGTTTGAGTTTGACCTGTACCGGTAAAAGCAATGTTGATTTTGAAAAATATTTTTTGTTTATCAACTTCAGGTAAAAGATGTTAATTCAGAAATTTAAAATGAATGATTTTTGGTTTTGCATTTTATGCGCAGTTATAAGTTAAGGAATTAAAAGGCGCCAAACGGCATTTTTGTTCACCCTTGCGACATTATTAATAAACTGAACTAGTGCAATGTCAGCCCTGCAGTCAATGGACTTTTATTTCATCCTGTGCAGTGTTCACGGTTGACCATCACCACTACCACTACCACCACTATCAGCAATGATGGTAAAGGGGTGATCACTTGACGACCAAGTCACGTAAAAGTGTGTGTGGCAGTGACTGTGAAAGGGAAAAAGAAGAAACGGGAAAACAGTTCACAGTTGAAGAAAGACAAAAAAGATGAGCCGGGACAGTGGTAGACAGCTGGCCAGACAGCTTTGGCAAGAAGAAGAGAGGGCAAGGAGAAAAAGGAAAAGAAGTGCACAGTGCACTGTTCTCTGACTGTTGCCCAGTATAACTGGTCTGCCTGCAGGTGAGTGCATACCGGCAGCAACTGAACCAGGCGTCAAGGGTCAGCCAATCAGGCATGGAGGCAGGCGGCAAAGGAAGCGGCAGCAACACAAATTCCCCTTCACCGATCATTAGCTTCATCAGTAGCTGCAGCTAGTCAACTCTTTTCGCACTCACTGCAGCCACAAACACTGCTTTTTTCTCTTTTTTGCCGGTGCTGTTGTTGCTACTCCTTCCCTTTTCCAATTTGACGGCACATACTTTTCTTTTTCTTTTTTTTCTTTTGTTTTTGTAGCAGTTAGCAGTCTGCTTTTCCGTTCAATACTGTTTTCAAGACCGGGTTTTAAGATTAGCTTTCAGTGGCAGTTGCCAGGCAAAAGTGTTTAGTGTGTTTAGCTGTTTGCCGCCACAGTCAGTGGTGCAGTGCTACTACGGGCAGTGCAGCGTTAACAATCAATGAATCGGCAACAAAAGTCAAGAGCAAAAATGGTGAGCTGTAACTTGTTACCATCGAGCAGACACACTTTGCTGTTGTTTGCCAAGTGCTTTAGCAGATGCACTACTGTTGCACTTACAGTTTTAGCGCAGACACTGGTGTGAATGATTGAAACGGAGACATACAAACGTAGCGTAACAACAGCAAAAAGTTTTAATGAATGAAAAAAACACAAAGGAAAAAAGTTAACTCAAAAGAAAGAAGAGGTCACTGCAGTAATCGCAGCATTGACGGTCAATTGCTAAAAACGTGAGCATAAAACATTTTACCGGTGATAAACCAATAATAACGCAATTTTTACGATTGATGTAAAACAAAACAAAAAATAGTAAAAAGTAAAAAGTTCAAAAAACAAAAACATGTTTGAAAATTTACAAATGTTGACAGCAATATACTGATAACTTTTGTACAGATACAAAAACAATAATAATAATCGATCAAATTTTATAACACAGTTGTTATTAGAGTAAAAATATGAGTGTATAAATATGTTTTCAGTTATTATTTCAACATGTTTTTCACTCATTAACAAACTTACAAATTATTTTATATCAAACAATCAATCAATCAATAAAAATAAAGGTATACACTGTATCAATTTAGTTACATAAAAAATACATTTTACAAACAAATTGAAATGTGTTTTTTGTAACAACTATTGAAAACAAAGTTGATATTTTGACAAATAAATAAAGAGTGATCACAATATTTACCATTTAAATTTTTCAATTTTAAAAATTTAATAATTTGAACATTGTTAAAAAACAATGTTGTACTAAGTTTAGAATAAAGTATATTAGCAGGGCCAGCATAAACTCAGTTTATGCAGTGTACTCTTGAGTCAATGTATTTCTTAAATTCGAATTTTCAACTTATTGTATTTTTTACTTGTTAATCTCTGTTCTAAAAATGCAATTTAAAGTATTTCTAAAACTAAAGTTATGTTTTTGATTCGAACAAAAATAAACAGGTAAAAAATAAACAAAAAATAATTAAATAAGATTAAAAAAATTAAAAACTGCTTGCAAAATCATACCATAGGCAAAGTTTTTATCTGTAAATATAAATCTTTCGGTTTTAGCAAAAGTTTTGACTTGATTGAGTAGAGGCGCCTAACAAACCTACCCATAAGTCTTAACTTAAACTTAAGCCTAAGCTTAAACCTAAATCTAAACCTAGACCAAGACATAGACCAGCCCCTAAATCTAAACCTAGACCTAGACCTAGACCTAGACGTAGACCTAAACATAAACCTAAACTTAAACCTAAACTTAAACCTAGACCTAAACCTAGACTTAGACTTTAACCTAGACCTAAACCTAGACATAGACATAGACCTAGACCAAAACCTTGACCTAGACCTAGACCTAGACTTAAACCTAAACCTAGACATAGACCTAGACGTAGACCAAAACCTAGACCTAGACGTAAACCTAAACATAAACCTAAACATAAACCTAAACTTAATCCTAAACCTAAACCTAGACTTAGACCTTAACCTAGACCTAAACCTAGACATATACATAGACATAGACCTAGACCTAGACCTAAACCAAGATTTAGAACTAAACCTAAACCTAAACATAAACATAAATATAAATATAAACATAAACATAAAACTTGCAGAAAAACCACTTGACAGGCGGTTCACCCTGAGATGACTTGGACACTGTCAACTCCCACCGACTTGGTCTTGTGCACTGCTCTCCTTACGCCCCCACTGCTTTCCCCCTGTTATCCAATCACCGATCAACATTCCTCCTCCTTTGCCAACAGGGCAAAAATGCTGCCGTTACCAAAAGCACTGCCAACAGTAAGCAACACAGTTTACACACCTTTTCCTCTCTACCGCTCCCCTCTCCACTGTACTCCTTTTCCTCCCCTTCCGCTCTGCTTCGCCAGCAGAGTGGGAAGCATGCGCAGTAGTGCCGGTGACGGACGCACACGCGAACCGAGTTTTTTAATAACAGTAGGGGATACTTGTTTTATAAATACCCGAAAATTAAATCAAATTAATTAAATCAAAACGTGATTTTATTTTTTAAAACACGCACAAAAATGCGAATATTTGTTCAAAACAAATGCTTTTAACTAAATTTTTACCATTTTTTAAGTTCAATGTTAAATAAATGTTTCAAGTCAACAAAATAGTAAAAATTTTATTTATTAAAAACGACAAAAACAATAACAATCATAAACAAAACTAAAAACTTTTTTAAAAAATAGTACTGGCAAACAGTTTAGTTGTCGCCACATAAATAGCGCATCTGCAAAAGAATTATGAGTTTGCTCAATTGTTATTAAACAAAAAACTAGTGAAAAATTTTTCAAACAAAATAGAAAAACAAACAAATATAAAGCCAGACAGCGCAAACAGCATTATTTCTAGTTAACAAAAAAGCACTTTGATTTAAATCTTTATTTTAGTTTCTATGTGCCATTCATTTACTTTTCTATTGTAGAGCAACTAATTTAGTATCATCAACTTGTTTTGTTTTGCTGTAAATTATATCGTTTATAGCAAAGGAAAGAGCGTTTTGTTATCTACTTTTGTTGCTTTTTTGCTGTTTTTTACTGTTTCAACAGATTCATTCTTAATTTAAATTGTTGTTTTTTATTTGTTTGTTTTATGTTAACCCTTGCTCAGTACTCTAATGATGCACAAAAAATGCAATTACTGAACAAAAGGCACCAATTATGAGTCCATTTTATAGTTTAAATTAATAAAATAAGTAATACAACTTGTGCGTTTGCTTGGTTGACTATCCAATGCATTGATCATTTGTATTTATTTTTTGTTTTTAAAACTAAAAAATATTTTTAATATTGCTTATTGTGAGGGGCAGCGACTGACTTCATTATTTGTTTAACTAAACACCAAAACCTTCTTTTGTAATGAATTGTGACAAATTTCAGCCTATCCCTAAAAAATTGATCTTTGATAAGATTTTAGATTGCACCATTGGATTCCTCGCCTTTTAATTAGTCTGTGCCTAATTAGGTTTTTCTCGAAACCCTATGGGTTACTAGAAAACTCAAAAAGTTTGGAACGTTGTCTTTTGTTTTGGCTGATATTGCGCCGTTTTGTCAGTTGTGCGCAGGCGCGTGTTGCTATCGCAGCAGCTGCACTGCTGGCGGCTCAGGCTGTGTGCTCTCGCTGCCGTTCT
>JAALOO010000105.1_pt1 | contig 69840 bp, 63 predicted proteins | sample 7257641 | NCBI WGS metagenome assembly JAALOO01 (sample SAMN14085613, study PRJNA598686) | mite metagenome | biome: ENVO:01001000; feature: ENVO:01001002; material: ENVO:01001226; isolation source: single female mite from University of Michigan culture on fish food culture... ...
GAAGCAAAAAAGTGCGTGCAGAGAGAGAAACATCATTTTTTTAGGGAAGTTAGATTATCATCATCATGGTTTATTTGCTCAATGCCAGTTCATGCAAATGGTTAAATGCAACCTGATTCAGGCGTCAAAGTTGTAGAAAAGAGCCTGCTTAAAAACAATTGACTGAACCGGTCACTTGCCTAATCGATACTCAAAATAGAAAAGACAACAGCCAATCGTTGAAAAAATAATGACACATTGGCTGAGTGAGCAAATCTTTAAAGACGATAATTTGTGCATACACGGAAGAGAAAAGTAAGACAGTGTTATTTGTTCATTATCCTTTGCAGTCATTTTCAATGGTTTTGCAGTACTGCATTCTGCCTATTTTTGCAGTAACAAATAAAAATGTGTTTGTGTGAACGCAGGCGGTCAAAGCCATCTAAATTATGATTATCGCATTAGGAAAACCAAAATAGGTTTCTGTTGTCCTGTTGCAGGTGTGCAAAAGTGCAGTTTTTTGACCGATTGATGATTCAATTTGGTAAGCAGTGAGAACAGCTACCTAACCACAAACCATTGAACCGTTGACAATGTTTAATGATCATGATGACTTTATCTCGTGTTGGCTGACTAACTGCTACAAACTTGCAGAAACATAAACTCTCAAAGTTCAAGATTGATGAGCCGAATACCGAGTAACTTCGGCGTTTAATGGCTACATCTTAAATTCTATTCAGTTAAACTGAGTAATTTTTTTAACGTCATCGTTATTTATGTTTTGATAATAATTTTTAACCATTTAAAAAAGTGACCAGTGAGTTGCACAAAAAAACGGTAGTTTTTTATTATCAACACTTATAAATTCTGTTTTCACTAACTTTTGTAATTGTAATTGTGCGATTGAATTGGTAAAAAAAGTGGTATTGGCCAAACTGTATTTATTTGCACCTAATTTCACTGCGCAAAACAATTGACCAAATCATTTGCTGACACTGGTAAAGGTAGCCAAGCGTGGCAAATTAAGACCAAGGTGTTCAATTAAAAATTACACCTGCTGCTGTTTGACAAGACTGTTTAATTAAAAGAAAATTACAGTAAGAACAAGACAAGTTAGATCATGGTTGTAATCAGTTAGAAAAAAACGACATGATCAGTGAAAAAAATGAAGGTAACTTTAAAATGAGAGGTTGATGTTTGGCATATTCCCTAAGCAAACAAGTGCACTAACGACAAAAACAACAGGTCCGGCAACAAAATAATGATAATGTTGGTGTCGATGAACAGAACCAGGAAGGTAAAAGGTACTTAATTTGACGTTTATTTTTCTTTTTTTGTGACTGTGTTCAGTGTGATTGTTTTTGCGTTAACAAAATGATAACAAAAAATGTAAATAATTTGACAAGCTCAATTAATAAATTAAAAAATGGTTGATAAGTTAAAAAAATAAGTTTTATACACAAAAAAGTTGTTAATTGAAAATACAATTAGATACAAAAAAATTTCCTTTTGAAAAACAAAAATGTTATCATTATTGATGACTACTGGACTAATAATCACTGTACAATTTTTTCATTTATTAAAATAGAAAAACTATAATTGCTAATTTTTATTTGACAAAACAATGCAACTTTTTAAGTAAAACAAACTTTGAGCTGAATGTCAAAGATTTAAAACAAAAAAGAAATTTTTTGAAATTTCAAACTAGTTAATTAGCTGCATTTCCACTAAAAACTAAAAATAAAAATTTTTGTTTTCAGTGTTAAAGTGCTCAATCTTGTTGTAAGCAAAAGTGGCTGACAAACTATCTACTTTACAAAACAAAAAAATAGAGAATAATGAAAAACGATCAATAGAATAAAAAGAATAGCGTTATGCTTAAACTAAAAGAAAACAACAATAACCTTCAAAAAACAATGCAAATGAAAGAAAACAGGAAATTAGTTCTCAAAAGAAAAGTCGGTTAATATTTTTGTGTAACAATCAACAACAAGACAAAAACAAAATGAAATCTTTTGAAATCTGTCAACATGATAATAAAAAAATGATTTAGAATATGCATTTTTAAAAAATATTTTAAATTTAAAACGGTTTTTAATTGCTTAAAATTTTTGTAAATTTATTGAGATCTATAAATAAATGTTTTTAAATTAACAAATTTTTTATTAATTAAAAAATGTTTAATTAATTCTAAACAATAAACAACAAAGTTTAAAAAGTATTTTTAAAAACTGAACACAAAAATAATTTTAAAATTAATAAAAATTTGTTTACACAACATTTTTTAATTAAAAACAAAAATGATACACAATGCAAAAACTTACCAGCAATATTAATCATGATGTAAAAACATTGATAAAAAATCACTTGTTAACAATAAAAAAAAGTTTTTTGCAAACAAATATTCAAATCAATTGTGGTAAAATATTGCGGTTGATTAAAGTTGAGTTTTAGTAAAAGCAAAATCTGTAACAAAAAAATTAATATAATTAACAATCATACAAACAGTTAAACTTACTTTAAAACAAATATCAGCATTGTTGCTTATAAAAACTAATATCACAGAAACGTTAACGTTAGTCAATCAAATTAGTTTGTTTTAAATTGCCATACAATTCAACTTTTTGCATAAATTAAAAGTCTAAAATAAAAGTATTAGTAAAGTTATTAAATAATTTGTTAAAAACTTACAATTTACAAAACATTTAAGAACTTGGTATACCAATTTAAAATTAAAATGTATTTAAAAAATGTCAAATAAAAATAAAAATATCAGCTAGCTGACAGTTGATCTGTTTTACTTATGTATTGTACTATATTGACTGCTGGTTTAGTTGACCGGCAAAAATAGTTTTCTTTCATAAAAGCCATCTTCATTACAGTTTCATTAGCATTATTTGCTTTGATTGCTGTTATTAAACGAATACTTGTTTGATAATAACATATTAAAAACAACTTGCAAGTTTTCGTACAGTCAGGCAACTTCATTATTTGCTTTTTCAATTTTAATGCAAGTGTAGCAACATTTGAGGTTGTGAACAACGTCAATCCCAAAAAAATTTTTAATTTAATTTTTTGCTATTCATTGACTTTTAAAAACTGATGTGTTTCAAAAAACAACAATTCAGAATGCTAAAGCGTGTAGAAAGTGGAGTATAAACAGAAACTTAAACACAAACACAGTGGTAAATAGAGCAACGTGTAACAAGTGGATACAAGCAGTAGATAGTATTTAGCTTTTAGGTAGTGGCAACAGTGCAAATCACAACAAGCATAGCAAACGAACAAACGAAAAGAAACAAAAAACTTGCTTTTGAGTGCAAAGAGAGGACAGAGGACAGAGCAAAAAGAAAGAAAGAGAGTGAAAGAGAACGAAAGAGAGAGAAAGAGAAAGGAAGAAAAGTTAGCGATGAAAATGGGGCAAAAATAAGTTGTTGTTCGGTGTGAGCAAATCAAAAGTGGGAGCAAAAAGAAGACTAGAAGATGGGAGGACAACAAGTGAAAGAGAAAGAGAGAAAAAGAGAAAGAGACAAGCTGCCGAAACGAGAACAAGTGTGCTGGTGCAAGAACATCAACATTTGCGATAGATGAGGGGAGAAAATGAAGTGCTCCGATTGAAACAAAAGATGCTACAGGCGTTACAGCAACAAAAGATTCGCTTAGACTGTGGTGACAACAAGTTGACAATTATGTCATATTCATGATTGTGCATTTTCTGTCAACTGATTACTTTGTTAAAATGACTTGAGCAAAATAGTGTTTTGTAGTTGTTAAATAATGTTTAAGTTTGCCCTTTAGTGCGTGAAACTAACAAAAACAGTGGCCAGCAATTTTATTTAAACTTGTTTTGAATTTTAAATGTTTTACAAAAGTAGTAAAAGTTACTCAAAATTAAGAGAATTACTTTTAATCAAAATTATTGTTTTTAACCAACTTTATTAATTTTATTCTTAAACAATTTAAACACCGTTTTTTAACTTTAAACTGGAAAATTTATAAAATGCTCATTTTGGTCATTTTGTTCAAAATCATTGTTACAAAAGGTATTAAATGTTTTTTATTAAGTTTTGCTTGTTCAGCTGCTCTTGAGGTTAATATGTTGAAAATTGATCTGAAAAGGGTATCGGAAAATCCTGATTTGTCAGTCGACTGGCCACTCGTTGATTAAACAAACATTGACATTGCCATTGAGCAATGAAACACATGATGCACAAAGTTTACTGCATTGAAAATACCCCTCAAACAAAAAAATGAAGGCTAAAATCTTTAACGTTTTTATATTCAAGGTAAAAAATAGTATTGATCATCTTTTTGCTATATTGAATAAAATAAACCCTATGTAATCCACTTTAATTACAAGTGCGTGTAACGCATTCGTTTCGTAAAAAGGTAGCCATATTTTTCCAGGTGTCACACGGGTTTTCGATAATTTGATCATCATCTAATACACCGTTTATACCTTTTTTATACTAATTAACCCAAACTGGTTAAACTAAACAACTACTGAACTTGACAGTGCTGCTTCTGTTGGAAACAGCAAATGGCAGCTGCAACCTAAAAGCGAGTTATCAGAAAGTTATCCAGTGTGTCTACATGTGTGCTTCCCCCTGTTGACATTAGGAGTGTGTGTGTGTGTGTGTGTGAGTCCTCCCATTGTGTTTCATTGCGTCCTCTTTGTGTCCCTTTTGTGTCCGAGTGCATCGTCTGTGCCCCCTCCCATTTCCCTCCCCTCTCCTTTCACCCGTTTTGTGCCACTGGCAGTGAACTACCTATTTATGCGTCGTCATTGGCCGTCAACTGGCTCACTACCAGTTCAACGGTGTTCAGCGGTGGACACTTTCACTTTTTTTCATTTTATATTATTTTTATTTTACATTATCACAATTGTCAGGTGTGTTTTGTGTTTGTTAAATGTTTGTCTCTTTCACTTTCTTTCTCTCTTTCAATTTGTTTGCCAACTTTCACCAGCTTTACGCTTCATTCGACTCACTCATTCACAGCACCAGACGCAACAGTGCCAGAAACGGCTTCTTTTCCTCTCAACCAGAAAAACCTTGTTTTTTAAAGCCTCTACAGACGGCCAATAAACTTGCCTTGACCTGACAGCATTTGTTTTTGTATTCCAAAAACTACGCAAAATTGTCCACCAATCAGATCAGCTAAAGTCAGAGAGGCGCACAGTCAAAAATTACAAGTCGTACCATCATCACCAAATTGTATAATATTTCCTTCATTATTTAATTTAAATTTGAGCAATTTCATCAGCAACATTCCAGTCATGAACACTCTGAAAGCTTTTTTCGAGGTCGCCCTGGTCGTCTTATGTTCTACTTTTTTACTGCTACTATTTCCGCTAGTTCGAGCGGATGCCGGTGATGAGGCGTTGATGACTGAAGGCGCCAAGGTCTTTCAGACGATCCAAGCCAAATGTCAATCAAAACGTAATTTTTAAATCTTCAAATTTTAATTTGAAAAACTTGTAACTTTTTAAAATTTTTTTATCTATTTGAAATTTACATTTTTTTGCAGCCGTCGCCGTGTCAAAAGCTCTCTCCACGGCAGCCTCTTGCGCTGAGCCTATTTTATCAAAAGCGGGCAATCTTCTTCCGGTAATTTTAAAAAAGTTAAACTTTTTTTATTTTAAAAATTAAAAAAAATTAAAATTTTGCTTACAGGCAAGCCTCTACCCGACCAAGTACAGGATGATAATGGACTCCTGTTTCGGCAAACTGAATCCCTCTGCAAACATGTGCGACCGGGTAATGTTAGAGCAGATTAAGAAGTGCGCCATGCAAAAGGGTTTCAGCGCACTGCCGCAGCTAAAACAGGCCTACACACAGCACAAGGAGCAGGTTCTCGATTTAGTGCGGAAGCTTATTGTAAGTAAAGTGAAAAAAATTTTGTTTATTGCACTCAAATAGCTACATTGTAATAATTATAATTAATATTTTTTTCATTGCTTTGCTAGACTTCCTGCGTACCGCAAATTCAAAATCTCTGATGACAAAAATCTACCTTAAAATTAAAAACTACAAAATTGGACTGCTTTACGTTTGTAAAAAAATATTTGAAAAAACATGCTGAGCTAAGTTTAAATCCGACAATGGTGATATTCACTTTCAAACTTTCACTTCACACACACACACACTACTTTTCACTTCTTTGCACTACCACTGACTTGTGATGACCTCTTGGTGACAATGACTAAAAACATTTTTTAGCACATTAAAATCATGACTTTGGATAAAACACAACCAATTGCACACATTTTTTGCCTGTTGTGCGGGCATTTTTAAAAGTGAAAACAGAAAAAATTAGGAGTGTTTCATAAAAGGTGTGTTTGCTGCTGTTTGTGAGGTGGCACCAGTGCAGAGAGGGGCACCAGGCCCCCACCACAAGCACAGGATTAGCTTTGTAAATGCGTTTGTGTGTGTGTGTGTTGTTGCCGAGTGCGAAAAAGATGTGCGTGCTATTTAGCAGCCCATGAGTACTTGATCGTCTCCTTCTTCTGATTGACCAACAACTTCTGAGCAAACCTGTTCTGCTGGCCCACCATTGCCTAAACCTCTAACGACACATAAATCAACCGAAACTCACCTAATCCTTCTTATCCTTGTATTATTACTGTTCTGGCGTGTTTTGGCTTAATTTAAACGAGGAAAGTGATACTACCGCCAAGTGCCTTCAAGTGTCTTCACCACGTGACATTCAGTTGATTTCTGAACTGTTTGCTTTCTAAACGCGTTTTTGCCAGTTCAAGAATCTCAAACATCATGCTCATTTTAAACACTTTGACCCGTTTGGCTGGCTCAAATACTGCTGCAAATTTGTTCAGGCTGGCAAGCACCAGATCTCCTTTACCGGCACACTGCGCTGGCTCAAATGGCAAAACCACTGAAAATGTCCGCCACTTTGGCAGCAGCAACAACTCCTCTGGAACGAACTCCAGCAGCATCATGAACGAGTCCACCACTCCGGAGGGATTCCGCGTCATTACGCCAAAAGCTAACAAGAAACGTGAAGTACCAAAGTAAGTAAGAAAGAGAAAGAAGCAAGAAAATGATTGGTGTGCTTTGCTTTAACTTTAACTTGCTGCATCACCACTACCAACAGTATAACAGTGACTTTCAAGTTGCCCAGTGGTGAAAAGGTGAGCGGGAAGGGCCGTGAAGGTGAAAGTCTGCTGGACGTCGTTGCCGACAACAACCTCGACATTGACGGTTTTGGCGCCTGTGAGGGCACACTGGCCTGCTCCACCTGTCACCTCATCTTCAGCAAGGAGGACTACGATAAACTGCCCAAGAGACCGGCCGACGAGGAGATGGACATGCTCGATTTGGCCTATGATCTCTGTGAAACGTAAGCAAAAAAGATGATATTGATGATGATAATCATATCAGTTGTCTTATTTTCAAAAACAACAATATAAAAAATGCTTCCATTCTGACTTCAGGTCTCGTCTTGGATGTCAAGTGCCGCTTACCAAAGCTTTGGATGGTCTTGAAGTGACGGTGCCTGCGTCAGTCAATGATCAACGGCTATGTTAAAACTGCTGCTACAATTGCCACAAATCGAACCATTAGACCAGAAACTGTTTGCAATGTTTTGATGTTTAGTTTTTATTAGGTGTAAAAATATGTATTTCAATAAAAATGCCACAAATTGAAGACAACCGGTTATGTAGCTGCAACAGAAATGTAGAAAATGTTCTTTACAAAACTGCATACTGTGTTAACAATAAGTGGCGTTATTACTTTTATAAGCATAAAATAGAAGTTTTCGTTCATAATGAAAAGATAAATAAGTACAAAAAACTGATTAATTAAGTGCGACAACATTGTTCCAAAATAGATTCACATATGAAATTTTAGTTTTGTATGTGTTTAAGGGTTAAAAAGTGAAAAATTTGAGAACAGTAAGTAGTGCAGGAGGAAAGAGTGCAATTCAATCTTGAGATTCTGTCAGGTTAGCTGTTGACACACCAGAATTAACTGAAAAAGCTAGTGTGCTGTTATATACTGCTTTAAATTTACTTTTTTTCATTCTCTAAGGGTTTTTCGTAAAAGTGAATGTGCTTCCATGTGTTTGTCAACACTTCCAAATCTTTTTCACATATCTCCCTTATGGCCTCTTCTTTAACCTTGGCCGTTTTTAAGTGTTGACTGCGAATGTGCGCGTCCGTGTTCCACTGTTGGTTGTTCCTAAAAGAGCACTCTTTAATTTGGCCCTTTTTCTTTTCTTGTTCATCATATGGCCAGAGACAGAAATAGGAACAGTTGCGCGTCTTTTCTCTTGGTGCACCCTTGGTTCGAGACAGGTCAAACTGCTGAGGCGTCAGTTGGTCGTAGTTGGGCACTTTGGATTTGAGAAAATCAAGAGTGCGGCGTTGGAAGACGTGAACTTTGCTGTCATCCTTTGCTTCCACTGACTCGCTCTGTTTGTTGCTGAAAGAAGCGACAGCAGCACTGGCGAAATCAACAACACCAGCGGTAACCGTATTTTCCAAACTCTGGCGGTTTCTTTTGGCAATTCGTTCTGATGGTCGGGAAGAGGTAGTGCTTTGAAACTGCCTTTTCAATGAGCTGGTTGCTCCATTTTTGGACGTCGAGGCAGAAGATGGCGTCGAGGATGATGACGATGATGGTGGATTAGGTGAAGAAGTTGAACTCTTTGCCTTTGATGGAGTGCCATTTGAAGAAAAAGAAAAAGAAGTAGAAGGCACAGAAGATGAAAGGACTGCAGCTGCACTGCCCTTATCAATAGCGTTCCTTTCAGCGTTGGACTGTTGCACCACCCCCGTCGAAGTGTTGTCGGTTGCAGTTTTCTTCACGGTGATGTCCACCTTTCCAAAGGAGGGCAGCAGTTGGGGATGCTCCTTCAGCGCGGCGATGACCTCCTCTTCGGTGGCGCTGGCGACGTCAATGCCGAGCTGTGCGAGGATGCCTCGCCGTCGGTCGGACGTCTTGTGCATCAGCATCAGGTGCGCCTCGGCGTCCATGCGCGTCGGGTACTCATTGCGACTGCACGGCCTCGAAGAGGAGCAACTGTAGCTGCCCATTTGGTGTTCATTTCTGAAGAAAGAAAAAGATGAAGAAAAGGTGGACAGAGGTTAGAATAAGGTGGTCGGTTTAACACAGAGTTGTAATTAATTGTAAGGGGCGAGTGAGTGTTTTACCGCCAGTGTTTGTAGTAGGAGTCATGCTTGTGATAAGTCTGCTCAGTGGTGCTAGGACACCAGAAACACTTCCAAGGAGCCGGATCGGCAAGGTTCAAATGGTGCTTCAAACGGATGTGCTTGTGCAACATGATACTGTTAATGGAAAGTCGTTTAGTTAAAAAAACTTTTTTTTAAAATAAAATTAAAATCATTCTCTTTCACTTACGTATCTTCAAAGCTGATTCGTGGACAACCGTAAATACAGAAAAACTTATATTGCTTGTGATCGACGTACAAGTGAGGGTAGAGCTCTTTTTTGCTAGCAAATCCTTTCTGGCAAACACGGCAATCAAGGCTTCGGGTGATGATTTTAATGTCTTCACCCTCCTCCTCTCTTGTAGCTTCTTTGGTCACTTTCTGTTTTTTGCTTGTGCCGGCTGGAAAGTTGCTAAGTGAGGATAAGGAGAGTGATCTTTTGCTGGCCGTTGTTATTACTTCCTTTTCAGGAAAACTTGAAAGTTGTCCATTGTTCATTGAGCGGTAGTCGGTGGATTTAACTGAGCGTAGGCTGCGTCGAGTTGAAAAGCTCAAGCTGGCATCACTTTCTGCATCTGATTCTGGAGATTTCCGTTTTGCTGAAACGGGGTTTTCATTTGCCCTTTCTCCTTGATTAGACTGTGTAACATTGTCGTTTTTTTCGGTTAAAGGTGCGGCAACTTTTGCTGTTTTAGGAGATTCCCCTCCTGCAACTTGCTCAACTTCATTAGAGCAGATTTCCAGAAATTCTCGTTCTGGTTTGTCATTTACATTTTGCTCCACTACCTCTTTTTCAACAACTGCTTCCTTCACTATTTCTTTTTCATTAACGGCAGTAGAGGTTGTAGGCTGGTCAGTCTGCACATCATCAGAAAGTACCTCTAATGGCTTTGACTGTTTTTCAGCTGAAGAAAACTGACGAGAAGCTTTTTTTCGGAGACTCTTTCTAATTGTTGTGATTGCCACTGACTCGGTTGCCTGTGACTGCTGGCTGTCGTGATCGCTTTCTGAAACTTCAATTTCATTCAAATTCGGCAGTGTGGAAGATAACCACTGCTTTTTAGCGCTTCCAAGGCAGTAAAACTTTGTTGAGCTGGCAACGACTGGTTCCAGAGTTGGTGGTGATTTAGAAGGAGCCGTGCTTTTAGTACTGCTCAACAGTTTCTCAGAAGCAACAGCAACATCATCGTCTGTTGTTGTGTTCCGTGCTGGCATCTTTGATTCCAACTTTACCTCTTCACTGCTGTTTAACTTTTCAACAGCGTCATTTTCGGCTGTTTGTTCCGAAACAGCTGCTGATTTTGCTTGCTCTTTAGAGCTGTTTACTTTCTCAGCAACATCGTCTTCCGCTGCGCTTACTGGCAACTTTTGCAGTTTGTCCAGCTGTCCTTCAGATTCGTTCAGCTTTTCCGCCAGATCACCTTCCGATGCTGCCGTTTCAGCTGATGCAGGCGTTGACTCTACCTTGCTTTCAATGGCAGTTTTGGCAACGGGTTGCGGCACTTCCGGTCGAGGATATTTGGGCGGGCGACCACGTTTTCGTTTGACCAAAACGACGCCATCCACTGCAGGTGCTGACGTCACAGTCGAAGTAAAAGAAGGCGTCGTTTTAGGCGTCGTCGGTTTGACCATTTCGGAAACAGCCTTTTCGGGCACTGCCTTTCGTCGAGCGGACATTCGTCGGTTTGGGTCAACGGCGGCCTCAGTACTATCAGTAGCAGTTGCTGCAGCAATTTCCGCTTCCGCTTTAGCCTGCTGCCTCTTCTGCAGATCTGCCGCCTTTGTCTGTTCATCCTTACGTGGACGACCTCGCTTTCGTTTTTGAACGGGCGCATTGTTGGCTGCCCCTTCTTCCGATGTCAGCAGACCATTTTTGTTCTTAGTGGCAGTAGTATTCAGTACTTGGTCGTCAGCTGAGGTGCTGGTAGATGGTTGAGTTTTAGGAAATTGACTGGTTTCATTGTCGTTTGTAGCCACCTTCTTTTCTCCGCTGTTTGCATCAGCATTTTTAACAACAAAGCTTGAAGTAGCATTATCAGCTGAGGTGCTTGCAGAATGAAAAACGGAGATTTCAGTTGAAACGAGTTCATTTGCTAATAATTTTGCATTTGCGTTCTCGGCATCAGCACTTTTGGCAGCTGTCTCAGTGATCGAGGCTGCATTGTCAACTGAGGTGCTAGCAAAATCGTTTGCAGAAGATTTGCTAAAACTGTCCCCGGTGTCCACAGTTTCGTTGTCGTCAGCATTGATGTTGTTGTCATTGTCATCTGGTTTATCAGGGTCATCATTGTCATCACTGTCATAGACTCGCTTAATAGTGGTCGTGAGAGGAACCTTTGCTGAGGCAGTGTTGTGCTGTGAAAGATCAACTTTCCGATAGCATTTTGACTTCTTTTCTGTGGATGCTGTTACAGCTTCAGTTCTCACTTTAGTTTCCTTGTTGTAATCATCAGCAGACTTTGCGACATAACTCAAGTTCTCAATGTGCTCTGAAGAGTACACCTCATCATTGCCGTCGCTGGATATCATTTTTCGCAAACGGAGCTTTAGTGAAGTTCGCTGCACTGGAGGCACTGGTGTTGATGGTAATGGTGATGGTGAGCCGCTAGCTGACGTGTTGTTACTGACACTGTGTTTTGCAGACTCTGGCAGCCGACTTTGCTTGACTTCCCCACCTGTCGCTAAAACAGGAGTTTGAGCTGGACTCTTGGCTGAACTGGTTTTCATCAACTTTTTACTAGCCTGTTTAGCTAATTCATCTTCTTTTCTCTTTCGCTCTGAATTTTCTCTTTCTTCTTGTTCTATTTTTCGTACCTTTTCCATACCCAGATACTTTTTGGCCTTTTTCACTGCGCTCAAAGGACCAAAAAAATCGAATTTTGGAACATAGTTGCTAGTGGCCTGGTTTCCTGTTTTAATCACCTGTTTGGCGGAATGCTCCAGATTTTGCTGCTGCTCAAGTTCTCTGATATCATTGAGATGTTTCAGTTTTTGCTGTTTTTTCTGCTGTTTTAGTCCTTGAGCAACAAATCGGATCTTTTGGTTGAGTGAAACCACATTTTTGTGTGAGACTGGCAAGTCGTTATCAGTTACAAATGAAGTTGATGTTGGGGCAGATGTTTGGGCAAATGTTTCGTTGGCTGAAATAACGTTTTTGTGAGCAGGGCTACCCTTTGGAGAAACTTGTTCAACGGTGACTCCAGCAGAGAAAATCGGTTTTGATTGCTTTGCTAAAAACTGCTGCTGAGCAACGAGTCTGCCGTTTGGTTTGCCTGCTAGTAATGATGAAGATACTGAAAAAGAGGAGAAGGAGGAAGGTACGGCAGATTTTGAGCCCACTTTAGTCGGAGTAAATGTCACCACTGGCGACGGTCTGACGTCAGCTGTCGTTGCAAAGTTTTTCTGTCCTTTCATTATGAAGCACTTTTGGGTAGTAGTGCCAGTAGTGCCAGAAGATGAGGAAAAAGCAACATCCTTAGCAGAGGTACCCGCACGAGTGGCGGCGGTGGTATTTTCTCTACTGCACCACTCATCAAAAGCCAGTGTGCCCATCTGTGGCGGAATATAAAAGTCGTCGTTGCTTTTCGGGGCCATGTTGGAGGGTAGGCCACCCGTGGACAGGCGTCGACTGGGCGGTAAAGGCTGCTGGTAAAGGGATGTCTGAGCCTGAACCTTTGTTCGAATGAATCTCACTGGCTCGTCGTCATCATCTTCAATGTCCATGTTGCCGCCATTGTTCAGCGGAACTGCGGATGTGTCCTGGCTGGACGCATTCTCGCCGCAAAAATGCATCTTCTTGTTGGCTTTTTGAAGTTGATCTAAGAAGAGAAAAAAACACGTGTTAGATAGATTGTTTTTGTTTTCAAGAAACGAAAGCTTACCGGTACTAGGAAGAAGAAACGGATCAAGGCGTCTAACAAAGTTGTTGTTGTTGTTGTCGCCATCATCATCGTTGTCCGAATAGCTATTAAACTCCCCAGCACCGCAATCCATATCCATATAGTTAACACCAACACCAAGTTCAGGCTGAGGATTCTTGACAAGACTTATATCAACAGCAACAGACGAGGAAGATGCAAAAGAGGGGGAGAAAAAAGAGGAGGATTCAAAAGAAGATCCTTTCTGTTGCTGCTGTTTCAGCGACGGCTCATTTTGCGACTCCACTGCGGCATTGTCCATTTCCACTTCATCGGCTGTTTCGTTTTCCACCTCCACCTCGACTCGGTACAGGGAGCGCAGATGAAAGGCCACCTCCTTGGCCTTCTTCTCCCAGAAGAAGGCTTTGCTTTGCGGCCCGACGAGGACCCGGTGTTCGGCCAGCGTTGAGTCCACTAGGAAGCGCTGCGAAGAGCCAGCCAGCGTCGTCGGGTCGGTGGCCGGGCCGATGACGATGCTCTTCATGGCGGCCAGCGTCCGGATGGCCACACAGCGACAGTAGATGGTAATGCGGCTGCACTGGTCGGTGTCGCCCGCCTGGCGGACGCAGGGCGCCAGCGGTCGGCCGAGAAACTCGAAGCCCTTCTTCAGCGTCGAGTCGGGCAGCTTGCCGCAGTTGATGAAGAGGCGCAGCAGCAGCAGCACCTGCTCCATGCACTTGCTCTCCGTGGCCGGCGCCGTGCCCATGAAGTCCATCAGCTTGAGGAACATTGGGTTCCTCTTGTACTTTGGGCCGCGGGTGGCGGCGGCGTTTGCTGGAGTCTTGTTGTTGGTAATGGTGGTGGGTCTTGCCGCAGGAACAACATGCTGCTTGCCGACCTTTGCTGACTTCGGAACCGAACTGGCAGTGTGAACTGGCTGAGGCGGTCGCGGCGGCGGCGGCGGTGGCGCAGCCGGCACTTTGAATAGTCCATTGCTGTTTACTGCTGCACTGCTGGCCGGCGCCATTCGGGTCTTTTGCGGCTGATGGATCTGATGGTGATTGAGATTAGACGGTGAAGGAGTAGTGGAAAGAGGAGGAGGGGGTCCACTTTGGCGGGCTTTACTGGGTTTTAGCTGTGGCACGATCAATCTGCTACGACCAAAGCTGCCACCACGACCACCACCACCGGTCTTCTGTGGCAGTCTGTCCATGTTGGCGTGATGAGGAGGTGGTCAGGAGGGGCCAAGCAGAACAGCAACAGCACCCCAACCTGTCCACGCTTGTTGGTGAGGACTGTTTCAGTTGCTGAAGTGCGTGTGTTTTCAAGTGAGCGTTCTGGTTACGGGGGAGATCTGCAAAGTGAGATGAAGGAAAAGTTAGCCAGCACTCACAACAACAAAAGCCGTCCAGTCTCCTACTCAGTGTTACTTCTGTGCTGTGCATCTGCCTTGCAGCGGCAGCAGCAGCTGTAGAGCATTAGCAGCCGACTATCGATAGTCGATAGTCAATGCTCGGTCAATGCATGCTACGGCCCACGCTTTTCAAACAATAAGAGTCGCTATGTTTATGTGGTTCTATGGCTGCATTGGCAAGAATAGGTGAAAGTTCAAAAGGCTCAGAATTTAACACAACAACGGGTTTACAAACTTTTGAGAGCTTGAAACCTTGCAAGTATTGTTTTCCTGCTCTAATGAAAGTTGAGTATCTTAATGTAGAAAGTTAGGGAATTCTCTTGTTCTAGATGACTAAAACCAGCTTATCAACTACCGTTTATCACTCTGATCTATCAATTAAAAAGTACACCCCAAATGATGCTTCCTTATAAGTTACAAAACAGTATACCAAAATGAGGCGCAAAATGATGAAAGTAGCTAACATCTAAATAAATGGCAAATGTTTCTCATGCTGATCAGAGATCATGTTCTACACTTGTTGATTGCAAAATAGTAAAACAGTGAAAAGTGCTCCACTTACCAGTTTAATCAGTACTGATTCTGCTTCAATTTGGAAAAAAATGTTGGCAATGTCAGAATGAGCGGGCACTGCTGATGAAGAGAACAGGCAAATGATGTGGGGACAAAATGGAAGACAATGAGAGACAAAAGCGCGCGAGTGCTTGAAACGATGTGTCTTCAGAATGAATTGCCTCCTTCAGCCAACAGCAAAGCACGACGGTAGAGAGAACAACGACGACTTCGAGCGAGCCAGGCAGCACCAGCTAGGCAGTTACACACTGCAGCCATTGGGAACACAAGTGAGGCGAGAAGCTCTTGCGCTTTGCTTTGCCCCCTCTTCCTCGCTCGCTCTTTCTTTTGCCCGTTTGCTGTCTGTGCAGTCAGTGCTCGAAGAGTCTTGTCCGTGTGCAGTGGAGACAGCAAGTGGGAAAGCACTGCCAACAGAGTGGCTGTAGAGTGGGTGCTAGGGTAGAGAGGTCACAGTGCACAGACAGACTGGGCCCTGGAGAGAGCGCTGTAGGTGATGGAAGTGCTGCTGCTGCTGGTGGCGGTGGTGGTGGTGGTGGTGGTGGTCTTTTCTGAGAGATGCTGATGCTCTCGCTGTGTGTGGCACACATGTGGGGAGACTGTGTTTCTCAGAAAAAAAGAGGGGGAGAAAATCAAAGAGAGAGAGAGAGAGAGAGAGAGAGAAAGGGCGGAATCGATGGCTGATGTTTTACTGCTTAACTGAGTCACTGATGATGCTGTTGATGCCTTTGAAACTGTTGCTGGGCTGACTGCTGAGGTTGCCACCGCTGCCAGCGCTGCCCGAGCTGTGAACTGTGTGCCTGTCATGAACTGCTAGTTTTTTAGAAGACCACTGCAGAAGAGGGACACTTTTACGGGGAAAAGAATGGAAAAAGAGAAGAATGAGGAAAACCGTAAATTAAATGAGACCGGACTGCTGTTGCTGCTGTTTTTTAAGATGCCTGTCACTATTGGGTCTCTCGCTCATTGTCGTTTTTGTGTTTTTTATAGAGGCACCTTCTTAGAAGATCATGTTTCACTTACATAGAAAAATTAAAGTACTTTTTACCAACCAATTTTAAGATATTCATGTAGTGGCATTTAAAACAAAACATTACCACAAATTAATTAATAAACAAACTGGTTGATCAGCAAGTAATGAAAAATTTATTTAGTTGAAAAAAGATTACAGTTTAAAGTTTATGTGAAATCAAATAACTTTGAATGTGCGCATGTAAAATAACTGTTTTTAAACTTTAAGTATTATAAATGTTAATAAATGTTATAGCAAAAAATGCTAATTAGAAAAAACTTTCATCAGAATTAAAAGCCACTTTTTCCAAACAACAACAGTTACAATTGGGGGCAGAGCAATCAAGAACTTGACTACTTCTGGGACAACGGATACAAGGTTTGCCAAGGTGTTCTCCTTGTTCTGGCTGTTCGATGAAATATCCCGAATTCCGCATGCGAGAGCTGAGTTCCTCAAAAAGAGCGAGTGTTTGATTTGCTTGCGATCGGTTGATAGACACTGCCATAAGGAAGAAAGCTTCATTAAACAATGATGAAAGTTCACAAAGGTGCTTGCTAGAGTTTAGATTTTGTTCCAAACACATAATGCGGTAATCAATTTGATCTAAATAAAAAAAATTAAATTATGTAAAAACAAACAATTTGCTATTTACCGTCAATTTTAGTTTGAGACATTTTCATGTTGCATTCAAAAATTTGAACATGAATTAAAGAAAAAATCAAGACAATAAAAAATAAATTGTCGAACTTCATGTTAAAAGTCAGAATCAAATTTTAATTGTAAAAAACGGTTTTGCTCAAACTAAACTTAAAATAATTTAGAAATAAAAAGTATTGTTTTATATCATTGTTAGCGCGAAATTGCAAATGTTCATATGATGTTTATAAAAAAATAACGGATGTTTTTATATGAATATTTTGCAAAATAACAAATACCCAAATATGGCTTCTTTATTAATAACAATAATTTTTGCTAATTTTTTTAAACACAAAATGCAAAAAAATTAAAAATATTTTAAAATTTAAAATAAAATATTTCAAAAATTAAAAAAAAACAAAGTTGCGAGTGTCGCTTTCCGACACAATCTCTCTAGTTTTTTTCAAATTTTTAAGCATTGACTGATGTCATTTGGTTGATCGGCATCGACCGACGGCTCCGAACACAACTCGCAAGCTCGTTGTGCCCCGAGCCGTCGGTGCTGATCAACCAAATAACACTAGCCTTTAACATTTTGGGTTTACTTGGCTGATTAATTTGTGAAATGTTTGCAAAAAGTTCTGTTCAATATCATTTAAAAAATCCATAAAAATTGTTTCAATAAATCAAATCAATTTAAATTTTGCACCAAACATTTAGCGTTTGTAAAATTTGTTTTTTAGTATAGCAGCGGTTTGATATTATGAAAGATGTAATTTATTGAATCATAAAAGTAAACTTTAGAAAATCATATAAAATTTATAAAAGAATTTGAACAAAATTTTTAAATGTGTCAAATAATTATTCTAGTAAGTTAAATTTATTTAAATCTTTAACCAACAAATAGGCGCTAGTTTACATTTCTTTCAAATAAAATTGTTTTTTTAAATTTTAAACGATGTAATTTCTAGAATCATATACGTAAGCACAAAAAATTATATGAAATTAGTTTATGAAATCTTGAACTTGTCGTAAAAATCATTTTCGTTGACCCGATCACTTTGAGCTTAACACCAGTAGGTAGGTCCGTTAGCTTAGTATTCAAGCAAAAACTGCAATTCGATAACTTTCACAGTGTATTTTTTATTGTTAAAACAAATTGTATAGAATTTGTTTAGAAAATTTAAATTTATGATTTTAAAAATGCACCCGGTGTTTAAATCATTTCAAATTTGGTACCATTTGAAAGATGCCATTTAGCTTGTTTATTGTGTAAAAACAATTTTGCGATATCTTACACGATGTAATCTATAAAGACAAAAAAGTGCGTTAAGAGAGAGAAACATCATTTTTTAGTAAAGTTAGATTATTTAAAACACAATTATTAAAAAACTAATTACTGTCATTGTTTTAAAAACATTTTGAAAGTTGTTTTAAAAACACTTAATATAAATTTTAAAAAAACTAATTGGTAAATAAATGATTTTTTGTTTATTGTTAAATAACCACAATTTTGTTTTTTTAAATAAAACTGACTGTACACCAAAACTCCAAATTTTAATTTTTTATAAATAAAACTAAAAAAGTATATTTGATTTCAAATTTATTTTTTTTTAAAATTTATCATTTTTCAAAACTTTTATAAATTGGTGCCTGCAACTGATGAATAAAGTTATTAACAGTGGCAACGTTTATAATTTTATAGTTTTATTTTGGTGTTTATTAAAGCAATAAAAAACAAAAATGCATTTATTATATCATTGCCTTAAATGCTTTCAAGGGGCCTTATAAATAAAGTTTTCACTTGTTTTTTAACCATTGTTTTTACTGCTGGCGAACAAAATCATTTTAACGATAAAAATGTGAGCACATTTGATAATAAATGGTAATAACGACGAGACAAAAACGGCATTCTAGGAAATTTTACGAGCTCCTTTTTGTTGACTGAACTCCCACCTAGGTCACCTGTGCAATGCATTGATCTAGATGACTGCAATCATACTCATTTTTGTAGACAATATCTCTCTTTTCAAACAATTGACACATCATTGTAGTGCCACTTAAACACGTCCTTGAGAAAAGAAAAGAAAGTACACAAAAATGTATGTTGCACAACTATCCACTTAAAATTTATTTGATATATTAAAGCCACAAGTTAAACTATAAAAACGTCTTCAATTGTTAATTTAGGTACTTTTTTAAGTTTTTGTCAAGAAAAGCAACAGCAGCAAACAAACTACCCAAGTTACAATGAGCAGCAAAAATGATCACTCAGGGTATAGCACACCTGAAGAGGGTGACAATTCAAGTGGAGTCAGCAGTGACTCTTCACTGGCGAATGAGTTTCAGGAAAAAACGAACCTTAAAACGCCTAAAACCGAGCCAATGGAGTCGCTGGTTGCGGTGATCAACAAACTGCAGGATGTTTTCTACAAGGTGAACCTGCAGAAGAGTCAGATGATCCGCTTGCCGCAAATTGTCGTCATTGGGTCGCAGTCTTCAGGAAAGTCTTCAGTTTTGGAGGCCATCGTTGGGAGGGACTTTTTGCCTCGAGGTTCAGGCATCGTCACTCGGTGTCCGCTCATCCTGCAGTTACAGCACGTGGAAAAAGGCAATCTTTCACTTAGAAACGCCAATGATGGTAACAACACTGAATAAATCACTAAAACTGTGTCAGTCTGCTAACACTTTTTTCCATCATTACATTCAGGCACCAGTGACCTCAGTGAATGGGGCAAGTTCGAGCACACTGGCAGCAAAATTTACACAGATTTTGATGAAATTCGCGAGGAGATCATCACTCGAACCGAGGAGATTGCCGGCGAGAACAAGGGCATCAGCAGTCAGGCGATCAGTCTGAAGATCTTCTCCAGCAAGGTGGTCGACCTGACGCTGGTCGACCTGCCGGGCATGACCAAGGTGGCCGTGGGCGATCAGCCGGCGGACATTGAGGCGCAGATTGAGAAACTGGTGTACAGATTTATTTCCAGTGAGAACTCGCTCATTCTCGCCGTGTCGCCGGCCAACGCCGACTTTGCCAACTCGGACGCCATCAAGGCGGCGCGCAAGGTGGACCCGAGCGGCGACCGGACGCTGGCAGTGCTCACCAAGCTGGACATCATGGACACGGGCACGGACGCCACTGAGGTGCTCTCCGGGGGCGTCATTCCCGTCAAGCTGGGCATCATCGGCGTGGTGAACCGCTCGCAGAAGGACATCAAAGAGCGGAAAAGCATCGCCAAGGCAAAGGCTGATGAAGCCGCCTACCTCCAGGCGAATTACCCCGAACTGGCCTACCGAAACGGCACGACCTACTTGGCAAAGCAGCTCAGTCAGGTAGCTAACGGGTTAACTGGAGAACTCTCTACTTAACTTTACATCAAACCTACTTTTTTTAAACTTTTTTGTTTTTTTAAGATTTTGCACCAGCACATCGCCAAGTGCCTGCCCGAGCTGAGAGAACGAGTGCAACAGTCCATTAACAAGTGCCAAGCGTCTCTAAACTCCTATGGAGCCAGGATAACAAATCAAGTAAAAAGTGTTTAGTTTGCTAAAGATAAATAGTTATTTTTATTTGTTTGTAATTTTGTAGAGTACCAAAGTGTTTGCGGTTTTAAGCAGTTTTCAAAAAGATTATTGCTCTGCAATTGAAGGCGGTCGCAATGTTCCTAATACTAACGAGTTAGACTGTGGAGCTCGAATTTGCTACATAACTCATGACGTTTTTACTAAATCACTCGAAGACCCTGGATTGTATAAAAAAATGTTTCCAGTAGAAATTTTGAATGTTATCAGAAATATTCAAGTATGTGAAAAACTAGTATATTTTAACGTATAAAAATAACATACAATTTATTTTTAAGGGAATTCATTCTGGTCTATTTATTCCTCAGTCGGTTTTTGAACAACTAACTAAAATTCAAATTAAAGAACTTACAATTCCAAGTTTAAAGTGCATTGAGTTTGTGCACAATGAAATGAAAAAAATCGCTCTTAGCCAAGAACATTATTCTACCAAAAATGATCTTACTCGTTTTCCTAAACTTGCCGAACAAATCAACAGTGTTGTAATGCAGTTCTTAGAAAATAGGAAAAAAGCTACTGAAGATTTTGTAAATAATTTGTTTAAAGTAGAACTTGGATATATTAATGTTCGACATCCAGATTTTTATGAAAACTCTTTGCAAATTGTCAAACTAAATAATTTAGAACTTAACCAGTACAATTCTATCAATGGCATTGCTACAAGTGGGCACAATTTTCGAGCAAGTAACAGTAAAACCATTAAACCAAAAATGGAAACTAATGATATATGCTATGAAGTAAGTAAAATATGTTAAAATATGTTTCTAATATTATTTTTTATCAAGGCATCAAACAATGACCGTGTTTTGACTGAAAAAGATATTCATGATTGCAAAATTGTAGAACACCTTTTTAACACCTATTACAAAATTGTTCGCAAAAACATTCAAGATATGGTAAAATTGCTTATTTAAACTGTGGTAAATTTTAAATTTTTTGTGTTTTTTAAATTTTAGGTGCCAAAGTCAATAATTACTTTTATGGTAAACTATGTTCAGGAAAATTTATTGACAGAGTTAGTAGGTCAATTGAATAAACCTGAGCTTTTTGATTTTTTGCTGACTGAATCTGTGCACATTGCCCGATTTCGCCAGGAAACAACTGACTATTTAAATGTACTTAAAAAAGCAGAAAAAATTATCAACGATGTTGATGCTATTCAAACTCTTTAATATAAAATTTTACATTATTTTTATTTAAAATTTTTGTAGCAGGTTTTATGTAGTTCAACTAAAATAAATAAAAAAATTTTATTTTTTGTTTGATTTGATTTGTAAATTATTTATTCAAACAATTTTTAACTTTGCATGACGTTTTTTGAGGGTTGCAATTGAGAGATTGCATCTCAAACTAAAGCGTTTTCTAAAAGTACTTTAAACTAAAGAAGCTGAAACTTCTAGAATTCGCAATCTTTTCAAAATTAAAAACGTAACGTCTTCAGTGACTAGTGCAGGCTAGATTCGGTGAAACGTCCTTTCGACAACCTGACTTCCTTTGCTTCATTAACGGCAGCAGTGGCGGTGGCAGCAGTAACCAGACAAAGCCTGTGCTCAGAGTGCGTTTGTTGTTGTCGTTGTCGTTGCTTGTAAACGGTCACATTATCGTCACGTAAAGTACTACCTCCCAACTACCTTTACTTCCGTTGACTAACTCCACTTTTTTTCCCTGAACAAAATCACCCTCAGACTTGACTGCTGACGCAGTGTCATCACCTGACAGTCTTCAAATCAGGCACAATGAGTGGAAACGCTTCGCAGCGCTCTTCTCGTTTTCCTCCTACTTCTTCTTCTTTCTCCAACAAGTCGAAGGCACCAGCAAAGGGTGCACTGCGCTCGCGGGTTCCGTTTATAAAGGAGGAGAATCCCAGCGTTGAGACGCCCATTTCAGGCGCCGATGGCGGCGGGGCCACTGTGAATCTGCAGAGCAATGACGGCAAAATTTTTCCGGTCCGCCTGGAGGTGGCCCGCTGCTTCGGCATTGTCCGCAACATGGTCGACCACTGCATCATCAAGGAGGGCGTCTCTGACCCGGAGCCGGTGCCGCTGGCACGCGTCTCCGGGCCCATCCTCCAGCTGGCGATCACCTGGGCGGAGCACCACCACCTTCGTCACCCAGAGCCCACCACGGTGAAGGTGAAGGTGGAGGATGGAACAGGCGGCAGCTCCATCACCGATGACGACACGCCGGAGATCTACTGCAAGCGTCCCAACAGTGTGCTGCCCAAGAATGACCAGGTGCTGCCGAGTTCGCTGCTAACGCGCACCATGGACGATCTGGAGTACTGGGACCGGCAGTTTCTGGGCAACCTGACGCCGGGCAAACTGCAGGATCTGCTGGAGGCGGCCAACTACCTCGACTCGCAGGAACTGCTGGAGAGCACCTGCAAGATGGTCGCCAAGATGATCAAGGGCGTCCTGGACCTGGACGGGCCCGAAGGCGTGGCCGACTTTGTGCAGGTGCCGCAGGTGGTGGCGGAGGAGGAGGAAGAGCTTAAGGCAAAAACGCCAGCCACGACCGCCGTCGCGGCAATAGCCGGACCGAGCGGCAGACCGAGCGGCAGTAAGAAGAAGGGCGTCGGCGCCCAGAAGAAGCCGCCGCAGCCGCCGCCGGAGGCACCTCCCGCCGTCTCGGTGAACCGCTTCCTCAGCGCGCGCGCCAGCCAGCAGAATAAGCCGCCGGAGAAGAACCCCAGCAAGCCGATCAAGAAGGAAGGCGAGGACGAGGGCATCCGCTGGGTGGGCCTGGTGGCGCCGGCGAAGAACGCCAATCATTCGCCCGCCAACATCCGAGAGGCCAGCTCAGAGGTGAGCGTTCAGGAGCAGGAACTGCGCGCAGAGGTGGCCAATGCCTTTGCCGCCGATTAGTAGTAGTGGTACTAGTTCAACAGCAACATTTAATCTCATCTTTTCGATACACTGATTTCATTCATTTTCTCTCCCTCTCTCTTTCTTTCTCTCATTCACAAACACAAACACACACACACACTTAATTCATTTGAGTTAAAAGCTTCAACACACATCAAAAGGAAGTCCTATTAAAACTGTTTGTGTACTTTTAAAGACAGCTTTCCATTTTTAAGAAGTTTGCCATTGTCATTAGCAGTTCGCATTCTCAATAGAGCTTTTACAGCAGTATTACAGCCTACCTTTCCATTGGTTGATCATGCCTGTCAAATCTCACTATGAGCGTGTTTGCGGTCAATGTTCTGTATGCTCAAAATTGTAACATCAAATCGTTATTATCAATAAACAATATGTACACGTTTCAAATGTGTCTTTTAAATTAAAAGTATCTGTAAAATACAAAATCATCAATTTTTTTGCTACTGCAACCGCCGCCGCAGCAATTCATAAATGCCGTCTGTTTACACTTTCTCAAAGTGCGCACACTATTTAGGCTAACAACGTGACTTTGGGTTGAAATGCCTGCCTGTTTGCAATTCGGTTGCTCTGTTTTCAGTGTGCTCCAGGCATGCTGGTTGCCGTTACCAGCACAAACATCTCTCCTCTCAGCTGTTAATAAACAGTTGAGAATATTACTCTAGAAAGACCTCACCAAATGATATAGTGTGATTTGCTTTTAAATCCCAAACAAAAGCTTTATTTTATATTAGTCGAATTTTTTCAATTGGTAAGTTTTCTAGTTTGTTACCAGTGTTTGTTTACGTTTCACTAACTGAAACTACGTTTCATTTTTTGCCAGATCTGTTTGCCCTGTTTGGCAATCGTCTCAAACACACACTTGCAGTAATGTTTCAATTGTCAAACAGTAAGTGATAGGAGATTGATTTGCACTACTCACCTGACTCATTTCCCTCCCATTCAGCCGTAAACCTTCCGAGCATCAGCAGCAACAGCACCACACCGAGCAGCAGCAGCATCGGCAGTGGCCGTCGACCTGGTGACGGCACCGAGGACAACTCCGCCGATGATGAGGACAGCAGTTGTGGAAGTGGTAACGGTGATGGCGGCAACAGTACTCGAGGTAACCTCAACTATCAAGATCATACTGCTACTTCGTTTTACTCTTTTTTTGCTGACATATTTTTTCTACTTAACACACACACACACACACTCATTAGTCACTAGTGGCGATCGGTTGCAGGTAGTGCAGCAGCCACAACAACAGCCCCCGCCGCAACAGCAGCAACAGAAACCGCAACCAAAACAATCTAAACAAACGGTAAAATCAGCGACCACCACCACCGACTCAGCCAAGAAAGCTCAGGCGCTGCTCGAGGAGCAGCTCAATCAGCTGATCTGTCGCCTGGCCGAGCAGAAGTACACCACCGTGACGGCGAACATGTTCGACGAGGAGTTCCTCCGCCTGGTGCCTAATCTGCGCATTCTTCCGCCCAACGCCAACACCGTCGCCCTGCAGACGATCATCCGAAACCGGTAAGACGGTGGGACTTCTTTCAAAGATAATAAAAATGTCAGTATTTAACACATTCTCTGTTATTCCCACCCAAACTGCTGACACAGCAACTCGCCGCGCGAGGATTTTGTCTTCCAGGCGGACCGCCTGATTCGTCTGGTCATCGAGGAGGGCCTCAATCAGCTGCCCTCAAAGCCGCGCACCGTGACGACGCCCACCGGGGGCACCTACCAGGGCGTGGAGTTTCTCAAGTCCAACTGCGGCATCTCCATCGTCCGCTCGGGCGAGGCGATGGAGAAGGCGCTGCGCGACTGCTGTCGCTCCATTCGCATCGGCAAGATACTGATCCAGTCGGACGAGGAGACGCACCAGGTAGGGCTTCTTTTTGCAATTACAATTACGATTTCAAATTTACGTTTTTTCACATCATTTGTAGGCGCGTGTCCTCTACGCCAAACTGCCCGCCGACATTTCCCTGCGCAAGGTCCTCCTTCTCTATCCGATCATGAGCACGGGCAACACCGTGGTGAAGGCGATGAAGGAGCTGAAGAAAAATGGCGTCAAAGAGGCGAACATCATTCTCATCAATCTCTTCAGTACGCCCAGTGGTAAGTGGAGGCAGGGGGGATCAAGTGGTTGAAATGTTCTTTTTTTTGACTAAAATTTTTATTTTTCAGCCATTCGCGCTCTGGCCAGTCGATTTAAGGAGCTGACCATTCAAACGACTGAAGTGCATCCGGTGGCACCGCTGCATTTTGGCCAAAAGTATTTTGGCACTGATTAATTGAAACCCACAGTTCTGGTAGTGGTGTGCTCTCAACAATTGTTTTTTTCAAAAGTACTTTTTTCAAATGATGCGAAGAAAGTTCTTTCAAGAAAGTACTTTGTAACCACTGCTTCAGTCAATAAATTAACTCAATCTAAACACTCATTATGTCTTTTCAAGTGCGTTCAAATAACGGAAAACATAACTGAATCTTTCCGACCAGTTCTGGAAATTAGCTAAAAATGGGGTTTGATAAAAACCAGTCGGAAAACTACACATTTGAAGTTTCAAATATCTAAAGTGTTTTTATCAAGATTTAAAATTTGTTCTTATCAGGTTGAAGTAAACTTAGATGGTGTTGCCATGTGATATTGATATGAAGGATTTGATTGATAAGATTTAATGTAGAAAAAAGTGGTCAAATAAGTGCGGCAACTATTGACTGCTGCAGTGATGTTCAACAAACTCATATCCTTAAACTCTAATCGTCTAAAACATGTTCTGTCTAATACTGTTCTCTCTTGTCTCATCTCCTCAACTTGGCCCGCCCCTATCTTTTAACTACTTTATGATAAGAGGCTTGCTTTTTTATTTGATACACTTAGAAATAAGCAAATAAGTCAAAACCCCCTCCGGTTTTTTGCAAGTGCTTTGACAGCGACAAATTAAACACAAAATTGATAGTGTTCTCAAAAAAATTGTGTTTGTCAATTTACATTTTCATCTTTACCGCTCAGCAATATTCCAAAAACTGGCAACCAGTGATGTCATGCAACGATTGTGTTTGTGTTTTACTCAAAATTTTTTATTAAGTTTATGTTTTTACAAATAAAGTGCTTTGATTTACACAAATTTATCGTTTAGTTTTGATGGAGTGCGACCTTACTTTTGCCACGCGACAAATTTCCTACACTTCCATTTTTGTGCTTGTGACTTATCAAAAAAACTGATTTATAAATCAGCTGTCAGTAGTGTGCATCTGACATTACCATCTAATGCTTTGTGTTAAACAGATGTTAATTCAAAATCAAATACAAAAAACTTATTTACCTTAACAAATACAAATTATTTATGCAAAACTTCAAACATTTTTGGCTATTTTTTCGTTTACACAAACTTTGCCGCCATATTTATAATCAATCTTGACACTTTTTCCTTCTATTTTGTAAATCATCATTAAAATCAATTGTTGGCTTTAGAAATCAGGTTCACTCGTCACAATCGACACCGCAACCGTTGTTTGTCCAGGTCAAACACACCAGCACAAACACTTAACTTCTTATTGAGGGTCACTTATGGCAACAATCTTTTAATTTGGTCGCTTTCATCTGATCTCCTACCTATCATCTTACTCCGGATGAGTCGATAAAAGAATCTTTTTCCTCACTAAAACTGTCTTTCGCTAAGTTACCCTGCCAACAGATATACCAAACTACAAATGTTTTATATCTGTAAAACTAATAAATCTTGCAAGCACTAAGCTAACAAATTGCTACTTACAAAAAACTAAACCGACGTAACAAGCTGACAAAAACACAAAGAGTCAATTAGTGAAATTGCACTTGTAGCTGCATTGAGACTTTACTTAAACTTTTCTCTTAAGTGGCCAGTAAAGAAAAGTAAAAAAGTAAAAGGAGTACAATGTAGTTGTCAGTCTGACAAAAAACATCTTTTGAGATGATGCACTGTGAACAAGTCTCAAACAACAACAACATTAATTAAAAAAGTATTTTTTAAAGTTTTTTGGATCTCTTTTAAATTGTAAGTTATTGACTTTTTTGTAACTTGATCATTCTTCTTTGTTTTCTATATCTTGTTTCGACAAATTTCTTATCTGTCACTCACTGCCTTATCCCCATTTCCTCTGCGCATTTTTTCTTATCACTACCGCATACTTAACAAGAGTCTCTGGTCATCTTTAACAACTTTTGTGTGTTTTACTTGAGTGCCTTTTTGTTTCAAATGCCTAGTGAAGTTTGTTTCATTCTTAAATGAGAACTCGCCCCTTTGCTCAAAACCAAAACCATTGTCTGTTCCCGTTTATATCGTCTACTTTTACTGTCAAGCATTGCCTTTCTCCTGCATTCTCCTAACCTCAAAACTATCCCCATCACCAGGTGACTACTTATCAACTATTATTTCCACTACCGCTGCTTGCGATGATTGCCTACTTTTTTGCAGTTGCGATTTCCATTGTTGATTCACCCCCATCAGCAACAACAGCAGCAGCACCTGTCTCTAAAGCCTAAATCTAGCCAATGAACAGGCGCAACCTATCTGCTGTTCATGCATTTACTTTTCGTTTCACTACTGCCTTAGTTCTTTTTTTGTGGTGATTGGCCTGCTCATTGTGTAGTCAGTGTGACTGTGCAAGCAGAACTGCTAATCCCGCACTCAAACACTCACAGTTTGGCCACAAATCTCGTGCGAGCTCTCAAACCTTAATTTTGGTTTTCTAACTGCGCCTCTAGCCACTTGATCAGTTTTTAAACAAGCAGCCATTTTTATACTCATTTAAACTCGTTTTTAATTTTTGTTAAACAATTTAATCAAAAATACTAAACATGACTTTACCATCAGTTCAAGAAAAGTCTGTTTTGCAGTGGCGTGAAAGTGACCATCAAGGGGTCAAAGAAAAACTGAAAATGTTAATGCTCAGTTTGCATCACTTTGCACTGCAATCAACGGTTCGCAGTGCACACCTACTTCCAATTGCCTTTTTTACATTACTGCTCTGTCTACTTCAAATGTCAGTCGCATCAGATGAAGAGCAGGTATTTTCCTGGGAACCTGACGAATATCCAAATCTAATGAAAGAGCCCAAATTTTGCTGTCCAGGCATTAAGCGCAATCCTCCGACAAACATTTGTGATCCTGATCAACTGTTGCAGCCAAAAGAAGGTTAGTTTTTATCACTATAAGCAAAAAGAATAACTGTTTAAATTGCACAACTTCAGCCAATGATCTCGACAAACTTTTAGAAAGTGTTGGCAACACAACAATTTGCATGTGCAAACCATGCACTAAAAACCCAAAAGGGTTATCAATTAAAGTAGCTCTTTTGTATACAATTTCAAATAAAACTAACATGTAAGTTTTTTTGAAAGTCATTGCACATTTGCTAATTTCATAATACAGTGCATCAGAAGAAGAAAGAATAGAGCATTTTGCTGAAAGAACACGATCAAATTGGAACTTTTCTCCTGTATGTCAACACGATGTTCTTATCTTCATTTGCGGAACATCATCTAAAAAGGTATTGATTTAAAAAACCAATTGTGTTCAATTCACTAAATATTTCTTGTGTTTTGTTAACTGCAGGGATTCATTGCAATGGGCTCTAAAGCTGAACGGGTTGTTGGCCGCTCTGAGGCAAAAGAGATGATCAAAGATGCTGTGAATCACTTTAAATACGGCAACTACTACCAGGGACTAGAAACAATAATTTTAAAAATAAAACAACGTGAAGAACAGTATGACCCCCGATTTGACCGCCTTAATCTGAAACATGGACTACTAATCGCTTTGGGCGCTGGCCTTGCTTCCCTCATTGTCATTGTCATTGCAGTGTGGTTTTGCATTAAACGAGATACGAAAAGGACAGCAAAAGCTAATAATGCTGCAAAAGTTTTAGGTTTTGAGCAACAATACCAAGCGGTAACAACGGACTCTTAAACATTATAATTTTTATACAAAATGTTCATTTCATATACACACACACCCATACACACATCAACAAACAATACAGAGTGCCAAATGTATTTTTTTTACAAAAATAAATAATTTTATACTTTATGAAATCAAAAACAAATAAAAATATTTAATATTTAAAACTGCATTTTTATTTAAATTTAGCCAGAAAAAAATAAAATTTGGCGTTTTAAGCATTAAGTTAATAACGTGTAAATGTACGGAAAACTGACGGCATGAGCAATGTCCATAGAGATAATTTTCCCAAACACATCATTAAGCTGATAACGTGTACCAGAATTTTTCTAAATATTTTTTAAATTGTTTTTTTACTAGCAGTAGTAAAGTGAATACTAGGAATGATCTAATTTATTAAATGAAATTTTTTATCAGTTTTTAACAAACGTTTCATACAAAATTCCAAAATATTGTTAATTATTTGTTTTTTTAAATTGTCAAATTCCTTAAAATTATTGTAAAAAATGTATTAAAAGTTAACTAAATTGATTACAAAAATTATTTTTTAAAAGTCATTCAAAGTTAGTGGAATTTCGCAAAAATAATCATTAGTACATAAAGTGAAAACCAACTATTTTTAAGTTTTTTAATGATCTAGAAAATGTTTTATGTTTATAGTGCAAAACTTTTTATGATAAGCAAACTTATAACTAAATCATTTAAAAAAATTTTAGTTTGTTTTTAATTCTATTATATTTACATTTTTATTGATATATAAAAACCAACATCAAATTATTCTGCGTTGTCAATTATGATTAATTTTTTATTATTTAACAAAAGTTTTTTTAAAAAAACTTTTACATCATTTTTTAATAGTTTTTACTACAATCTTGATCCAGTTTGTGTAATAAATAAATCTGATAAAATTTGTTTCAAATGGATTACAATGAAATGGAAAATGAACTTAAAATACTTACCGGTTCAAATAATTAATTTTTTTTATTACATGGTTATTGCTATTGTTTTATTAAATCAAAAATTTAATTACACAATTTTATTTGCTTACGTTTTGCCTAGTCAAAAATTACTTCCTGCACAGTTATCAGATTTAGCAGACGCTTTTTTTGCTTTTCTTATTTTTATTGGCAACTGCTGTAGCATCAATTTGTTGTTTCACAATATGAATGATTTCAATTTGCATTTTCGTATGTACGCCATTTTTAATAAACAAAAACATTTTGAAAAAATGACTCAAAATGGACGTAAAATTGAGCATAATGAAGCTGAAAAAATTCTAAACTTACACACAAAATCTAAAAAATTAATTCAATTTATTTACGTTTTAATTCAAATTGAATGTCAGCCTTTTTACTACTTTAATTTATTTAATAATTGGGAAAACAATTTTGTTGATTATTTTTCAGCAATTTGGATTACCATTTTAGTTCCTTTTTTGTGATGGGTATGTAAAAAACATTTTTGATTTAATTTCAAAAACAAATATATTAACTTTTTGCAGATGTTTACGTGACTATTTTTTGTTTTATACTAACCGGACACTATTTGCAAGTTAAGCAACAACATACAATTAAAAATTTGTTAATGTTAAATTCAAATTTAAAAGCATTACAACTACAAGATAAATACAAATATAGAAAAAAATGGAAAATATGTTATTTATCTAAAAATTTTTTTGTTGTGCAACAAAAAAATTATGTTTTTCAGCAAGAAATAGCAGGTTGCAACAAATTTTGGAGTCGTTATTTGTCAGTTTTTTTTGCTTGCATTACTATTGTTGTGACATTTATGGTGTATTTTCTTTTTAAATCTAACAAAGAAAACGGCCTTATAGTTTTTAGCTTTTTTTTCTTTTTTGGGACTATTATAATGAGTATTTTGTTATGGATTACAATTGAATGCGCTATTATTGTTTATAAAAATTTTGTTATTCTTCAACTGCAAACAACTTTTGCTTATAACTTGCAAAAAATGTTCAAATTGTCCACAATTGAACTGTTAAAAGTAAGTTTTTTATAAGTTTTAATAAACATTTTACATTATAATTTTTTAGAATGATCAAATTGAAGCAAACCGAAATTCAATAAACAAAATAGGTTTTAAAATATTTGACAGCATTTACATAAATTCAAAAATGCTTGAACTGGTAAGTTTTTGTAGTTGCTTTAATAATCTATTAAACAATTATTTTTTATACTTTACAGCTTTTTGCTTATATCAGTGCACTGCTTATGAAGTTGATTGAAAGAAATTTTCAAAAATAAAATAAAACAAATTAATAAAGTTTACCTAAACAACGTTCTTATGTACATTACAATGTGTCAAGACTCAAATGAAAACATAAAATTGTCTTCATTTGTTGTCAATGAAAACGCGTCACTCCGACCAGTTCCCGTTTAGCCAGGTCGGCGTACAGCTGCTCCAGCAGGTCAGCCCTTGGTCTGATGTACACTGCCCAGGCCTCGGTGGCCATCACCTCCTTTGGATGGCGGTTGATGAACTCCATTGCCTTCAGTTTCACCTCCGTCAGGTTGTGAAGGTCGGCGGCGGCCAACAACCGTGGCACCTCCTCCAGGTGCTCATGCGCCTCGTCAATTGCGTGCAGCATTGCCGCCACGCAGACCTTGACTAGGGATTGAATGTCGTACTGAGGAAAAGAGAAAGACCGATTTAGTTTGTTGACTGATTTTTATTTGCACACTTTTTGGGTTAAAATAGCTTTCATTGTTATCACCCAGTCGCCCTTTACCTTATCAGCAGCGGCCAACAGCTCCACCGAGTAGCGGCCAACCTCTCTGGTGTCTCCCGAGTAGATGTACGCCAGCAGTGCCTCCATCACCTCGCCTGATGTGATGTCCTCGATGAGGACCCGTGCGCGGTGGGCACTTTCACTGCACTCTCCGTGGCTGAACATCGAGGTGAAGACGGCAGAACGGGCGGCGAGGATCGCCTTGTGGGCGGGAAACTGCCGTCCGTCGGCGGCCACGAGGAGGACGTCGCTGAGGTGAGCGGGACCGGAGGTCAGCAGACCGGAGAAGTCCTCTGAAAGGCGTTGCTGGTGGTAGAGAGGACGGGTGACGGCCGCCAGCAGCGGCGATCGAACCGAGGAAGTCGCTGAACTAGAGCTGGAGATGAGGTTGGGGGTGAGGGAGGCGTGTCGAGGATGAAAAAGGTGATGAAAGTAGGGGTCAAAGTAGGTGATCTGATAATAAAAATGAAGAAATTAACAAACATTAGAACCTTTATGACATCACTAATACTACTAATACTACCTCACAGAAGATGACTAGATTCACTGAGTTTCGAATGAACTCTTTCCAAGCAAAGGTGTTCCGCCAGCCAAGCGACTGTGCCAAAAGAGCAGTCGATTTGCGGGCAACTCCTGTAAAGAAAAGATTGTGAAACCTCAAACTTAAATTTTAAAATCTTTAAACTTACCATCAATTTGCCGTTCCTCGTTTCTTCCGTAGCCGGTGATGCTTACCTTCAGCAACTGAATTCGAAGTTCATCCACACTAGGGGGACCTGAGCCTGGCGGGGCCAGAGCAAGCACCAGCGAGCCCACATCAGAGCAGCCTTCAGTGCTGCGAGGATACAGACGAAGAAGAAATCTGATTGAAGAGGGCGAGGAAAGGTGCTCAAGGGCGGAAACTTCTTCAACGGAAGAAGAAGAAGCAGCAGCAGCAGCAGCGGGATCTTCCAATGACACTCCAAAAACGGGCGAGTCAATCTTGACGTCGTCGAGGTAGTCTTCGTACTCGTAGAGGACATCGTCGTCGTACAGGCAGTTCTTGATCTGCTCACAGGACAGCGTCCAGTGGTAGGTGACGGTGATGGGGTGGGAAAAGGAAGAAGAAGAGGAATCATACTGATGGTAGTGATTTGGTGGTGAGGAGGAGGAGGAGGAGCAGGAGACTGACGGCGGGGATGTCATGATGATCAATCTCAGTGATTCACTGGTGGTGATAATTAGGCTCAATTATCTCAGGGGTAAATCTCGAGATCTTATCTTGAAGGAATAGGCAATCTGCAAAGATAACACTGAAAAGACGCACAATTAAACTTTGTTGTTGTGTCTTGTGAGGAGGTGGTGCAATGATGAGCAAGCAACTTTTGGGCGAAAAAGAGAAGAGCAAAGAAAGAATCTATTCGTTTCAATTTGGGTGAGCAAGAAAAGGAGAAATTTGGCGAGACACAGAATGAAAAGCTATTTATAACTGCTCAAACACAAGCACACACTCACCAGCAACAAGCATCGGTAGTTGTTGATTCTGCGTGCTACAGTAGAAAATAAGAGCACAAAAATTTTCACAAAACAGACTATTTTTTAACAAAAGTAACATTTAAACTAGGACAACAATAAGTAATTTAAATAAATGGTTTCTAATTTGTAAAATTTTTTAATCAGTACTGCTGCTTCTGCTGCTGCTGTTGCTGCTGTTCTTGTCTACGCTGTTGCTGCTGCTGTCGTTGCTGCTGTCTTGCTTGATTTTTTCGTTTTTGTGTTGAGACAGCGTAGAAAGCAATCATGCCAATAACCGCCACACAGAGGACAATTAGCGAGACAATGGCAGTGAGGGAGTATTTGCTTCTTCTATCGGTATTATCATCGGTCGGGGCGCACCTCGCCAGTGTCTGGTTCACAAAGTAGCCATCCCGGCAGATGCAGCCATTCGAAGAACACACCGAGTTGGCATCCCCAAACTGCTGGCACTGGGCGTCCGTACGACAGTCAATCGCCTGGCAGTCCATCTTATTCTGAATCGGGCATGGGTAAAAAAGAAGAAGGGTTCAAATGGATTACCAAACTGGTCACGAAAAATGTATTTCCCCCCCTCAAGAAAGCTTTACCTCTTTTGGCCCAAATGCCGCCTGGCAGGTGCAGTTGTGGTGGAGACACTGGGCGCCCAGGCCGCAGTCGCCGTCCGCCTGACAGGTCGTCCCCAGCAGCTGGTGGCGCAGGACACAGCGCTGGCTGCTGCTGTTCGTCTCATAGCCGGCACCGTCATCGCACTCGCAGCCGTAGTAGCTGTAGTAGCACTTGGTGTGGGGGAAAAGGCGCCGGCACTGGCGATCGTCACTGCAGAAGACCTTCCGGCAGTTGTAGCGGCTGTAGGAGGCGTCCGCCAGGCTGCCCAGCTTGCAGCCACATTGGCCGTGCAGGCAAATGTCGGAGCAATTCTGGTCGCCGGTGCAAGCAGCGCCCAACGGACTGACCAGCGGCCTGCAGCCGGTTGTCTTCCAGTCGTGGACGAAGTTAAAGTCGCACGAGCACTCATTGTCCCCGTCGCACTGAACATTCTCGCCAAAGTGCGCCCTGCACACTGCTCTGCCCTGCTGATTCGGCTGTGAGGCGTTGCAGAAGACTTTCTCACAGGCGCCACTGGCGGTGGCCTGGTAGGCCAGATCGCACTTGCATCGCTTCCTGACGCACACACTGTTCTCCACCCAAAGATCACACTGGTCTTCAAGCAGACAGCTGTGATCTAGTGGGTTGCTTATTTCAACAGTGCAACGATTCTGATGGAGTGAAAATTAGCAAAATTAGCAAAACGTGCTGACAAGTGAACGTTATTGTGCATTGATTACTTCGGCGTCTAACGTATGAGTTTTGTCACATTGACAAATTCCACTGTGAAAACTTAAAATTTTTCCACACATAGTGTTTTGGCCAAAGTGGGTTTCGCAATCAAGATTTTTATGACAAATTAGAGGCTCGCAATCAGTAACGTTTGTTGAAGAAGGTAAAAAACCAAATGGACATGATTCAATAGTTTTTTTAGTTAAAAAAGTTAGTGCATGATCTTGTGCATCCATGTCATTTTTATTGTTTTTAGCATATTTTTGAATATCATGTTTAATGTGTGATTTGATTAAAAACTTATTGTTTTTTGACACAAAATTAAAATCTTGCAAATGTACTTTTGCACAAAAAATAAAGCACGTTAAAAAGTAAATTAATAAAAGATTCATTTTGACATTTAAAAATATAAAAAATATAGTTTTCAAAAAATATTAAATCAATTTAATAATAACTACAAAAATGCAAAAGTATTTATATAAAAGTTTTGCTAAAACACAAAAGGTATAACAATAAATACGTTAGAAATAGGAGTTTTTGTATTATCACTTTTAAATTACCGAAAAAACATAATTATTACTTTTGTTTTTAAAACATGCGATTTATTGTAAAAAATCATTAAGTGCAATAGGTTAAACTTTAACAAGCTTTACTTCTAAATAGTGCAACAATCAAAACAATGTTTTTGTAAATGAGATCAAAGTCAGCGTGGCGCCTGATTCAAACCATTAAAAATTATCCTTAAGTTCACACCTCTTGTTGGCAAGCAAATTTCTATTTTTAACCGTAACCACTTTAAAGGCTTCACTCTCCATTATCACATCAAAAACAGTTTGATTGTACATAAACAGTATTGACACAAACACCGGAAGCAGTTTTCCTCACATTAGTGCTCATTTCAAAGCCATTACTTGACTTTAAACACGCACAGTCATTTGTTTGCGCGTGCTTAGCTTAAAGTCTGTCAGATTGGCTGTTGCATCATCAACGGCTTACACTTTGCGCGGACATGGGTCACTGCAGAACTGGGCACTGCTGCCCACCACCTGGTCGTCAGTAGATGAGGGTCGGAGAATGGCTGCCACGGCAACAACTGCGACAGCAACGATTGCAGCAGCGGCAGCGGCGGCTGCAGCCGCGGCGGCAAAGACAGCAGCAACAGAAGCGTCACAGCAACGCGCAGTGCTGTGTGCTGAAGGTAGACAGCAAGTGAAGGAGAAAATGCCCGTCGTCGCGGCGGTGGCCACTGCAGCATTGAGCTTCTGCTTGTGTGTCTGCGTGTGTGTTCCTCTGTCTGCGCGTTTCTATGGCACTGGCTAAGTGATTAATGGGCAGCGTTTCCTTCTTGTCGGTAATCAGTTTTGTGTCTCCATCGCCACCCCACCACCCTCACTGCCATCATCATCATCATCATCACCACCACCATCCATAGGAGCAGAAGATTGCACTACTATTGACCACTGCTGTTGGTGGTGTTGGTAGTAGTGATGGTGGTGGTGGTGCTACTGACCATCCATCTCTGGTTTATATCAACTTCGCCAACATCAACAGCAACATCAACTGAAGCAGCAGAAGCAGCAGTACCGTTGTCATCATTACCCCAGCAACTACTGCCAGCTAATTTAAAGTGTAAGCACTCATATATACCCCTGCAGAGAGGGACAGAAAGAGAATGGCACTTTCAGTAACGCACACACACACACACACACTGGAACACTTTAACAGGCTCTGTTCTGTTCTCTCTCCCTCTTTTTCTCGGTGCTCCCGGTCCCCTTCACTTCATTTCAGCAGCATCGGACTAATTGCCGCTAGAACTTTTAGCCGTGTGCACTGCTACTACTACTGCTACTACTGAATTCGGCCAATGTAGACTAACAGTCAGTACTGAAAGGAGGAATTACAAAATGAAACGCACAAAAAGGTAGACAAAAAAGTAGCTAATAAACTAGAAAAGGTACAGCATTCTACAGTTGCTAGCAGCATCAATTCTATCGTTTTTTCCTCATGATGATAAAGAAAAAGAATTTGGACTTAAGTCACTCTATACAACTGCAGTTGTTAGAAGTGCCTACTGATTGCACACTGCCTGAGACGGGCAGGCAACAACATTTTTCTGCAAAGAATGGGTTGCCGCTGCTGTTGCTGTTGTTGTCTTGGCTGCAACCAGGCATTCTTACGTATACACTCACCTAATGTACGCCTTGTTTTGCTTCAGTGCACCAACCACCTTTTGCACTTTTTCCACTAGACACTGGTTGCACTGATGCAATCGCTAAGTCTGTGTTTACTAATGCTTAGTTCTGTAGAGTTTTGAACAGTTTTTTAATCATAAAACTACAAAGTTTTTGTTTTTGGCTATAATCTAATACCAAGCACAAGTCGGTTTTCAGTCCAGTGTACTACTGTTCTACTGCACGCTCATCTTTGGTGTCTTTTATTGACTGCTAGTTTGTTCCATAACGCCAATGACCACATGTTATCTACTTTCCACTTTATGGCAACTTAATCTCTAGGTATAACTGAACATTGACCTCAATACTAACCAGTCATTTACCTTTTTCAAAGTCATATAAATCTTTGATGTACTCGTCCCGTTGTTACCTGATTGCTCAACAATCAATGGTCACATGGGCATACACACACACAGACACACACAAGTTTTACGTAGGCCAATAACTTTCACCTTCTACCTAATGAGACGCAATTGATCATAGAGAAAGGAAGAATGGCAAACCAAACAATCGTTGCGCGCAAATCTAATCAATTTGCAGACATTATTTAAAAGTGATGCGTCACTCGTTGCCAAAGCAAACATATTACTACTACCACCAGATGCCTTTGACATTGCCTAATGAACTAGAACAGTCAGTCAGTCAGGTGCCTGGCCACCACCACCAGCACCACGTTAAACAAATAAACTAAATGCCTGTTTCTAAAACCAAACGCTTACCAAGTGTTTACCAACCAGAACGTGTGATTGCAATGTCACTAAAACAAACGCAAATGAATGCACACACACAATTGCAGCATTAATCACCAGTAGCTGCAGTTTGCCCAGTTCCAGTGTTTCTTTCTCTGTGTGTTTGTCGTTGTCCACTGTTCATTGCCCAATGCCCACTAACACACATACTGTAGGCACATGCCTGTGGATTGCCAACTCTTTACCACTTCCATTACCATTACCTTTCATTACCTCTACCATCACCTCATCTTCATCTTCATCATTATTTTTTACGACAGGTTATCGCACTCAAACCAGCAGCAGCAGTGCTTGTCGTCAATGTACTGCTGCCGCTGCTGCTGTTGCTGCCATTGCAATCGATATGATGCGCTATTGGCCGACACTGTAACCACCAGACACAGACAGACAGCCTGAAAACCTACACTCACCTGGTCTGCACGTCAACCGTCTTTCTAAAGCCCTAAACTGCCACAACAACATCGCTGCGGCGTACACTCTTCTTCTACCAACTCAACTCACAACTCATGCTACAACCAAAAACTTTGACCATTTTCAAACTTACGTTCTACATTGCCTTGTAGATTTGCCTTACTTAATTTTTCATCTCAAGTTTTTTAGCCGAACATATACCCTTTACTCTTTCACTCAAACTGAAAAAAATACCAAACAACTCATATTTTGTGATTAATTGTGATCAACAACAGTCTCTCTGTGGTGATCTTGAAATCCACATAGCCAATTTTAGCCAACTATTCAAGTCAAAACACGTCCTTCAAATAAAAACCCTTCACCACAATGCCTGTGACTCAGGAATACCTGTCTCCTGAGGAGGTGGAGGAGCTAGAGGAATACTCGCCCACCTCCTTCAAACTTCAGCCCGCCCCAGCTTCCAATCGTGCCTCTACCGTGGTGTCGCCCTTTGAAAGTCTTTCCCTGAGCTGTGCCTCCTCTCAGTCGCCCCTTCTGGAGCCTTTTTCGTCCACCGCCACCACCACCATTACCGCCTCTGCCGAGGAAAATGCCGAGGCACAGTTCGTCGATGAGCACATGCAAAGGACAACAGCTCTCAGCGAGTGGTTCACCCGCCACGCCGCCCGCTTTCACGCCACCGTCTTTCCGCAGTTCTTCATTCGCACCCTTTCCGCCCACTACCCCGAACTGATGACCACCGCTGAGGCGGACGTCTTTTGGCAAACGACTGCTGGATTCGGCAACCTGAACGACAGCGCCATCCGCGACCTCACCTACAGTGCCCAGTGCCAGCAGCTGTACAAACTGTTGCGGGCGAAGGTCACCGACCGACCGTCGCTGATCATTCAGCTGATAGCCGCCCTGCGTCGTGACGACTGGTACCCCGCACTGGCGGACAAGTTTTTGTCGGAGCTGAACACGTGGCGGAAGCAAATTCTGCTGAACTCCTCCGCTGCCACGCCCTCCTCTGCCTTTCAACTGCCCCCTCTGCTGGCGCCCTCGCCTGCTCAGCCACTGGGGCCAACGACGATGCCCGGTGCAATGACCGCCTTCTTCCCGGTCCTGCCCAGGCCGACCAATCTGCTGATCAACCTTCCTGAGTCGCCGTCCTTCTTCACGCCTCGAGTTGAGAAGGCAGCCGAACTGAAGAGAAATTTGACAAACGTTTTTAAAGACGGTAAGTTGACACCTAAGGCCAGACTTGATACACTGATAAGTGGGCTTCTTTGCGCGGTCAGCAAAGCATGCGTTTCAATGGAGCTTCTTTGCGACTTTTAGGTGAATTTATCTCAGGAACTACTTAACAGATTAAGGTAATGTAAAAACAAAAATGAAGTTAAAGATTGAATCTACATTTTAAAAGGTAAATATTTAGATAAAATGTAGTAAGGATATTCCAAACAGTTGTTGAAATGTTAATTTTGCTTATCCAATATTTTTAATCAATTATGATTTTAATTTTTAAGTACAGAAATTTAGATTACGTTTTTAACTTTATTTTTGCTATTGACATCATCTCAATCTGTTATGTAGTTTTTGAGATAAATTGCATCCAAAAATCGTAAACAAGCCCAATCCAAATACATGTTTTGTGGACAGCGCAGGAAAACCAACTTTTCAGTGAATCGAGTTTGGCCTTAAAATACCACTTTTAAAATTTTAACAAGTTTTTTTGTTATATTTTTTCTCTTTTAGGATACGGCTGGATCACTCTTTACGGGATGGGTGGTAGCGGCAAGACGACCATTGCCGCCAGTACGGTGCGAGAGTTTTACCAACAAAACCCAAAAAAGTTCACCGATGGCATCTTCTGGCTGAACATCGGCAAGCTCAATGAGAAGGTGAACATTTGCTCGACGGCTACTACCACCACGCCCAGCTCGGCGGCGGCCAGTGATAATCAGCAGAATCAGCTGCTGCTCAAAATGGAGTTCCTCGCCGAGCTTCTCCGCCCTTTCGATAGCTACCAGCAGTTTTCCACCACTAAGTTTGACCAAATTCAAACAGCCACTTTCCGGTTGAAACAGCACTTTGAGCGGAACCCTAAGTCACTGCTCATTCTCGATGACGTCTGGACGACGGACGTCGTGGAGAACTTCAACTTCAACATTCCCGTGCTGGTGACCACCCGAGAGGTGTCTGTAGTTCCGCGGCACTTTCGAAACATTGTCCCGATGTCCATCTACGCCAAAAGCGCCCTAAAGGGCGCCGAGTCCGGAGAGGTGCTGCTGATGGATGAGGCAATTAAGTTGCTGTACAACTGTCTCACTATGCCAGTAGAAAATGAGCTGGTAAACATTAAACACCTTCAGGAGAACAGTTTTGTTCGGGAGATCATCAGCAACTTCAAGGGGCTGCCCTTTTGCATTCCGCTGATTGCCAACTGCATGGAGCCCTTCTATCAGCTTGCCCGAAACACTGACTTCGGTTTCGCCTACGTGACGGCCATGAACAACGACGTTGACTACGATGACCCCTCGAGCAGGCCCTGTTTTGAGCAGTGGAGGCAGCTGCACAAAAACATCATCACCAACAACCGAGGCCAGCTGGACACCATTCACCTAGACACGCATGAGCTGGTGCGAGAGTCGATTAAATCGCTGGACGACTTGCTCAAAGAGCGCCTCTACGATTTTGTCATCTTTGCAGAGGCGGTTCCTTTTTGCGTCTTCACTACGCTGTGGTCTGATCTAGTGTCCCGTGGCGGAGACGTGGAGATAATGAACGTCCTCAGTAAGCTGGTCAACAAGTCGCTGGTGATCAAGATCATCAACTCCAGCATGGCGGTGAATGGCGGTGGTCAGCCGAACATCCTTCGAGGCAGGGGAAGAGGAGAAAGCACCGCAGGTGTGACCTCCCCAGCAGCGGCTGCCTCCTTCACGCTGCACAGCATCACGTTGGCCTTTTTGAAGAAGGAGCTGAAACCGGAAGAAATCAAGGTGAGCAGTACCTTTTTTGTGTTTTCATTAACACAAGTTACTAACTACTCCTTTTAACCTCTAGGAGCGACACTCTCGGCTGATAACCCGGTACCTGGAGCGACACTGCCGACGTGAGCTAAACGGAGGTTTGTGCGAGTACGACTACTCCCGTCTGCCGGACGACCAGTACATCTACCACAACCTTGCCTACCACCTGTACTCCGCCCAGCGGTGGCCCCTCTTTGCGCCCATTTTCCTCAACCTCCGTTTCGCCACCAATAAGGTGCTGCTGGTGGGCCCCTCCGACCTGCTTAACGACTACATCGACTACCGGCGGTACTTTGAGGGGGCGGACAGTGAGAAACTGAGCGACTACCACGCCTTCATCGCCTCCAACTCGAACATTCTCTGCGAGCCGAATGTGGACATCATTCAGATTGCCCTCTGCATGCCCAACAGCTCGGCGGTGTACCAGGAGGCGGCGGCGCTGGTGAAGCAGATCTCCGCAGCGGCGTCAGTAGTTCCGCTGAACAGTCCTTTTCCTCACCACCAGCGAACCTTCTTCGACTGGTGCAACAAGCAGAACTGCTCGAAGGAGGCCCCGCTGAAGCTGCTCACCTTCAAGTGCCTGCCCGAGGTCAATTACGCCACCTACTCGCCGGACAGTCGGATGATCGCCACGGTGAGCGGTCGGTCGCTGCAGGTGTGGGACAGCACCACCGGCAGGGAGATCGCCCGCCTGCTCGACCTCCACCAGGGCGCCATCAACCACGTCGTCTTCAGCCGAAATGGGCAGTTCCTGCTGACGGCGGGCGAGGACGGCACGGCCATCATGTGGCAGTACAGCGAGTGGACGCCGCCGCCGTTGAACGTTCCGTATCCGTACGCTGATGCGGACAGTTCAGTCAGCAGCTTTACGCAAACGCACAGTCGCCGCAGCAGTCGATCGCTGACGGTGAGCACGCTCGATTACATCGACTCGGTCATGCCGAACCTAAGCCTAGGAGCAGAGGGCAGCCACAACAGCAATCTCTCTGAGAGCATCACAAGCGGAGGCCTCCATCACGGGGAGTCATCATTTGATCCTCTCTATCAACAGCAACAGCGCCGTCGACGCAGCTCAGGCAACAACAACAGCATCAGCAGCGGCGGCGGCGGTGGCCATCACTCAAACAGTCTAGGCGGGCAGCAGTCGCTCTTCATCGAGCACGCCACCTTTTACCTGAACACTACCAGAAAGCTGAAAACGGACGGTCCGATGGCTGACCCGCCTGCTGGAGCCGCCTCCTTGGTTCAATCCGTTCGTTGCGGCGACATCAGCTCTGACAATCGGTTTGTGCTCACCGGAAACGGCGCCAGCAACCTGCACCTGTTTGAGGTGGCAGGCAGTGAGCTGGTTGTCCGGCCACTCCTTCTCACTATGGTCGACAATGAGCTGGAGGGACAAGGCAATGATGATAACGATGATAACGATGCTGATGTGGGCGGAAAGGAGGTGGAGTGCTGCGCCTTTAGCGGTGACTCCCGCTTCATCCTTGGCCTGGTGGCCAATGTGGTGTACATCTTCAGCCTCACCGAGAAAATTCGATCGCAGACTCATCTGGTGAGCAACGGCACCACAACAACAACTTCAGGCTCATCCTCTCGAAACTCACCAGCTCGGTTCAACACTCCGCCAGGGTCGCCGAGTCGGGTTCGTCGAGCGGGTCAGGTGAGCGTCAGCCTCATTCACCGGCTGGTGCACCAGTTCAAGGTGTACAATGCCATCTTTCACTCCAGTGGCTCCAGCTACTACCCCTTTGTCTTTACCTCTAGTGGTAAGTGCAGTTTACCCTAAGAAAAGAAAACTGAACTGTAGTATACTAATTATAATTATCTGTTTTTCTCTGCACCCTCAGACAAATTTATCTTCGAGTGGGACCTCAATGACAACCGCGCTCAGGCGTCCTCCTTTCTCGATTCGGATGATGATGACTTTAACCATTCAAAGGGCATCAACCTGACCGAAGAGAAGCGAAAGTACTCGACAACTCTTTCCTCGCAGCACTCGCACTCCTCTCACAGCAGCCACCTTTCCTTTGTGGCCGTCTCCCGACAGGGCCACCGCATCGCTGGCTTTGAGCACACCCGCAATGAGATCTACTTGTGGAACCGAGGCGACGGGACGGCCAACTGGGGCTTCGGGTCGCGCTCGCCGAGCCCCGTTTCCGGGGGCTGCTGTCCCTCCAGTGTGCTGCTTCGCTGTCAGCCGAACATCGTCTCGCTCGCCTTCAGCAGCGACAGTGAGCGGCTGTTGGGCTGCTGTCGCTCAGGGGAGGTTACCGTGTGGAATGTGGGAAAGGTAGGGTGGAATTGAAAGCGGGGTGATTTTACTTGATTTCATTGCAATCATTTTATAGTGAGCCTTTTCATGACATGTCATCTAGCAGGGAGAGTTGTTAGGCTCCCCAGATTTCTCGCAATTTAATTTTAACTAACGATAAAGTTGCGATGAAAAGGCTCGCGATGAAAAAGCTTGCGATGAAATGGCTGCGATGAAATGTTTACCTACCGATTTATTCTGCAAAACTAATCATTTATCATTACTTTTTACCTCAGAACGTCACCAAGTCGTCTATTGTTGATCTGAAGAACAAGTTCGCCGTCGCCTTTGCGGACAAGGAGAAAGATGACAGCGTCCGCGTGCTCACAATCGACACCAAAGGCTTCCTGCGGCTGTTTAGCGGTCTGGAGGGTGACGAGGATCGGCAGTTTTCGCAGGACCTTCGAGCGCACCTTTCCGCCTTCACTGATGTGGCAGGTTCTGAAGCAGGGAAGCTGATGCCGGTGTCGCCACTGCGGCTGAACATCACTTGCTGTGACATTGCCCTCACCGGGGAGGTCGTCTTTGGCACTAATGCAGGCGAAGTTTTCTACTACCGAACGGCGGGGGACGACAAAAACAACAGCAACAGCAGACTGCTCCGAGAGATGCACGGCAGTGACAAGGCCAATCCGGAGATTGTCAACCACGTGCACTTCCGGCCGGGCACGTCGACGCATTTGATCAGCATTTCAGACCGGTGCATCAGTTTCATGGGCTTCCTCAGCTCATCACCCTCACCATCAACAGTAAAAGGAGATACCTCTTCTGGCCACAAGCCATTTAAGGCGCTGGTTGAGAAAAACAACATTTCCCTCGATCTGCTTCTCCGAAGCATGAACAAGGAGGCAAAGCAGGAGCTGTTCCGTCTGGGCGACGACCAGATCAAGCTGGACGAATGCCGTTTTGTGGCCGAACGCAGCTGGCTGCTCTTCTGGACTACCACCGGCCATCTGTGGGTTTTTGACTACACCGCCTCGGCGATCATCTACAGCACTTACCTGAACAATGCCCGCATCACCAGCATCGACCTGAGCTCGGTCAACCGGGAGACCGGGCAGCAGGTAATGGTGGTGGCCACCAGCTCCAAAAGCATCTACCCCTTTCGCATTCGAGCGGACAACCAAACGGAGGCGGAGCCCATCAAGGAGAACCCAGTGCTGGCCAGCAAGGTCCTTCCGCGGAGCATTCGCGTGGCGCCCGACCGAACCTTCATCATCGTCGGCGATGACGGCGGCGGCCTCGCCCGGCGGATCGGTTCCGTGGAGTGGCAGGTGCCGAACGCCCACACCGGCTGGGTGCACGACCTGGTCATCTCACCCGACCAGCGTTTCCTCCTCTCCGCCTCCGAGTCGGTCAAGTTGTGGAGTGCCTTCGACGGGACGCTGCTGCAGTCCTTCATGACGCACGGCAGTGTCAATCGACTGGTGACGCGATTTCCATCATCGCCGCTTCCACTGTTGGATAGAAATCAAAATCCGATCAGCAGAGCTGGTGGTGGTGGTGGTGGTGATAGTAGTGGAGGTCCAAAGGTGACTGTGGTTACCGTCACCGACGCCAGCGAGCTTTACATTCTTCGCACGCTCAATTAAATCCTCTTCTTATTTTGATTTTTCCTGTTTATTTTGACAATGAACTTTTGCTTTTTGTTTACTTTTTGACGATGCATACTCAGACAACTAGGCAATTCAAAATAGTGTTCTCATTTTTTGCGTAAACTAATCTTTCTTTTTTTCAATTGTTTGTGCTCATCTCAACTCTGCACAATTCACATCCCCCCTCCCCCTCCCAACAATCCACTTTTATTTCTACCTTAATTCCCAATTATTGTGTGATCTCTCCCTCAACAGGAAGCGTTCCCAGTTTTAACTCACCTGATTATTTGCACAAAAAACAAAGTTTTACTGACCAACACACGCCTTTCCCTGTTCTCTTGGACAAACAAGTGCCACAAACGCAAAGTACAGATGTTGCCATAATTAATTTTACAATTTTTCATTAATTATATTTTATTTTAAACGATAATAAAATAAAATACTTTTGCAGTTTTAAAATTGCCAAATAATAATGTTCCTTTTTTGTTCTATATTGCTGCTCTGTCACTTCAAAAGTCAATTCATTAATTAGGGTAGCTAATGTTTTCGAGTAAAAAAGCGCACACCGAACTGTGTGACTGCACAGCAACAGCAACAGCAGCAGCAGCCACAACTTGTTTGCGTTTCCTCCGCTAACTCAGACTCGGTCCGCTATCGTCCGCTGTACACTTTTTCCAGTCTCTCTTTCTCTTTCATTCACTTTCCTTCTTTACATCACTGCTGAACCTAATTGGCTTTGCAAGTGTTCTGTGGCATTTTAACCTTTAAACTGGCAGTTAATGGCTTCAATAGCAACATAGGCTCTCTGCAATTGCCATAGCATTTTGTGCAGCAATTTTTTTCTCTTGATTTTTTTCTCGTTTCAGTTGAGCAAGAGTGTCATTGGCGCATCACATTTCACTGCCAGTCTCCGGCTCACTGCTTCACATATGCTGTTCACATATTCACAGCCAAACGACACCATAACGTTTCTATCCTTCAGCCAGGACAAGCACCTTGGTGTACCGTCTCTGTTGCACAACTTTGCAGATATCCACAAGTGGTAACAGAAACCAACCTTTCCTCAGTCGGTTAGAAACAATACCCTTTTCACTGCTCAGATCTTCTGCTCCAGCTGTAGAAACATCAGCCTGTTGTTGACTTTCACTCTTTTTTTGTGGCGACGGCTTTTGTTCAAGGTAAGTTGTTGTTGTTTTAGTTGCCGCTGGTTCTGGTGCTGTACTCTACTGTTGTCTCTTTTTTCTTTTTGCTCTATTTTAATGGTTTGTTTTTCTTCATTCTTTTTTCCTTCTTTGCACTAAAACTACACCTCCCAGATATCATCTTTTTTAAGATGGTTCGTCAAGATGATATCGAGCCGGATTATAGTTCGCCATACAAAATGACCGAGTATTCAGAGCATCTGTACGAGCTTATAGGCCAAGCGGAATTCAAAATGGCTAGTTGGCAAGTTGAAAAAATAAAATTAATTGATCTGCAGACAGATTTGCTACACCATAATGCCCGCTTAATCGAAGAGGCACGACAATTGGTGGACCAGCTGCAAGCAACACCTTCAGATTCGCTGTTTGAAACAATTCAAGACCGATTCAGGAAAGCAGATCGCCTAAGAGTCGTGGCTAGATATTCGAGTATTGAGTTAGCTTGGATAACCAACAGAATTCATCTCGAAGCCATTAAAAAGGATATTTGGCAAAAACGACGCTCTGATGTTCAAGAAATAATTGTTAAACTATTGAGAGGAATATAAATTATTATTTGTTTACTGATTGTTGACTGTGTCTTTATTGTTTTTAAATACTTTAACAGCTTCTTTTTCTATTTTCTCATTATTTATTTGCATCTCATTTCTTTGTGTAAACACTCATAGCCATGTTGTATGAAGTCATCAAATAAGCCGAATAAAACAAAATAAACTGTTGAAAAAGAGTCAATTAATTTGGATTAAAACTTAGTTGTAAAAGCCTTTTACCGTTCCATTACCTCAAAAATGCCCCTCTTTGAAAGCCGTCCCAGCGGGCCCATGGTAAAGCAGAACTGCTCATTAGTGTTCAACAGCTCGTAGTAGGTGGCCAGCTTTAGCTTGGCCCTCACCAGGGAGCCATGTTCTAGGTTAGTGCGGAAAATCTGCCTAAGCTGGACGGCCTTGTGGAGGACGGTGTGCGAGACGACCAGCGCCTGCACCTGCGCCCGGACGAGCAGGCGCAAGGTGGGCGGACTGTACAGCGCCGAGCTCAGCTTCACCAGGACGCTCCTCGCGGCGGCGCCCAGGTACAGCTGAATGAGAATGAGGGCGACCATGACGCCCTGCTCGCCGCGACTCTGCCGTTTGAAGAGCAGACTGCTGACCATCCACAGGTTGATGGGCAACTGGCTTAAGGCGGCCGCGCCGAGGAAACTGGAGCCGACGTTGCGGTTCAGGTGCATCAGGTGAGCCATTGTGGCGGTGTGCTCGGCGCGAAAGTGCGCGATCACGCCGCAGAGGTGCAGCACCGCCGGCCGGCCGCCTCTTGGCTGAAAACACTTCGATGAGCGCCTCCTCCTTCCCATCCACTTCCTTTTCCGGCTCCAACTGGCGACCCAAGGTCGCATGGCCTCTGCCAGCTGTTCTCCCAACAGGCGCATGTGCTCGCTGATGACCATCTGCGGTGTGATGCAGTAGCTTAAACCTAAAATTCCCATCCTGTTAGCATTGAAAGCAGCGTAGACCATCATTGTCAGCTCAAAGATGACCACCAGCTGCGCCACCGGTCCACTGAAGTGAGGGTGAATCTTCCGGTAGACGTAGTACACGGCAAAGAAGTAGATGAGAACTAAAAAGAAGGTGAGAAAGGGGGTGGTGGTGTTACTTGCCATACTTTGCTGAACGCTCACCCTAAAAAGAACACTTACAGAATTGAATGCAGTTGAAGACAATGTTCCAACTGAGCAAAAATGTCAACAGCTCGCCCTTTGCCCGTAACCTGTTTGATGCCTCGCGCATATAGCGAAAGTGTTGGTGTTTAAAGCGAAGCCTTGCCTCCTCAATTTCACCCGTCCAAATGCGCTTACAGCTGATAAAGGTGTGAACTACTTTAGAAGCGAAATTGCTGCCAAAGTAGAACAAAGAGCTGTTTAGCTGCCAGAAATTTTCGCCGTTTTTGCAAATGTAGTCGTGAAAGAAACCAGTTGAGTGGGCGTCCATCTGAAAGTATATCACATAGTCGACGTCCGCGCTGTAGAGAAGCGTCAGGCTGCCAGCCAGCAAGAGGTACGGGTCAAAGAAGGGAAGCATTGCAGAGAACAGATCCATGACTGGGTCAAAGGGCAGGTACCATTGAAAGCGGTCTCTCCCCAGAAGCAGCACTAGAGCTCCTAAGTAGACGCGAAACGTAGTTAACATTGACCAGGAGTAAATTATTAGTTTGCTAAATAGGAAAAATCGTTTTTTTTCTTTTGGTTTGCTTTTTTGCTTTACAACATAGTCTAGGATGGTTGGCATCCACATTTGCCATAGATACACTGAAAAGGCTTTCTTGACTAAAGTTAACAAAAATAACATTTTTTCAGGTTTTTTTTGTAAAACTTTAAAAGTGTTTAAGAGAAGTAAACTTCTAAGTTAAAAACTATGCTTTAGTTATTAAGAAAAGTTTTGTTTTGGTTTTTTTCAACTGTTAGTTAGCAAAAACGCACTGTATTTTTACTTTTTAGTTAAATGGTCGATTTTTTAATGACAAATTTTGCATTTTATAATTAACAAAAAGGTGTGTTTGAAATGCCACAAATGTACCAATGTATTTTTTAAATGTCGGTTATTTTAAACAGAAACAAACACCATTTTATTATGACAAAACTTTTAATTGGAACAAAAGTTTTAAATCAATAAAATTAATTAAAAATAAATATTTTAAAAAATCCTAATATTTTTTTAAAAATGAAAACAAATGTTTTATTTTTTAATTAAAAAATTCATATTTTTTTTAAAAAATGGTCGGGGTTTAAAGTGATGTTCGTTTTTTGATGCCCAAATGTAGATAAGCCTCATTGCTTTGACCCGTGTTGCAAATTTTTTTATTTTGTAATAGTGTTTTGACATCCGTCTACTAGATGTCAACCAGCAGTCTGTTTGAGTAAGTTTTGAAAGATGAAACCAGAGTTTCCTCCAAAAACTTAGCTGTAAGCTTTGGTGCCATGCATGTCAGTTCAGTTTACAACAACAGCATTGAGGTTCTCATCAACGATTGAGTCAGTCATTGAGACAACTCTTAAAACGCAAACGACTTTTTGTTCTTAGCTCGAAATTAAAACGCAAGAACAAAACACACAACAGAACAGCTCAAAGATGTCCCAAAGCAAGAAAGAGGCTGACAAGAAGAACCTGGACGATTTGTACAGCGCTACTCGAACGAGCCTGGTTGCTATTGAAGATAATACTTGCTACAAACTCAAACCCATGTAAGTGTTAAAGTGTTTTCAAGCTTAGCTTGTTGATGCCAATTTTGTTTTCTCTTTTAAGTTCTTTTTCTGGCCACTACCTGGGCTTCAGTCTCCAGGTTGGCTGGCGCCAAGAGGTGCTGCTCAAGTTAAAGGACCGCACCAGCTTGAAATTTGAGCTGTTTGACTACGTGCTTCTCGAAACTTCAGAAGGAGTTGCCAGCATGTCTCGACAGCTAGTAAACAGCTTCTCATTGTCTTCGAGAAATCTGCTGGACGTAAAACGCAAGTCGCCCGTTTGTGTTCAGTTTAAGTTGAAACCAAGCACTGCTTCTTCTCTTCACAGTCAACTTGGCATTCACTTCCAAGAGGATTTTGGCTCAAAACTGATCTGCACTTTTTCCGAAAAAATTTTGACGGCTTTTTTGGAGGAACTTGAGATAAGTCGGTTTAGTCGGAAGATCAAATACGGTTTTCTTGGACTGCGCAGCAAGTGGGTGCCCTACTAGTGAATGTAAAAAAACTGGCTCAAAATATCAATTTCAACTTATTTTTTTAACATTTTACATTTACTTCAATTGACATTAATGCTTAATGCTTATATCATGCTTATATTTAATAAAAATATTGCTATGTAGTGCTCCCGCACTTAGTCACCACAGTGAACTCTCCTTGACTTATGTTTCACTCATACTCACACTCATGTTCACCTCTCACTTACCTTAACTCACCTACTCACACAGACATCTCATGTATATAAGCCCATCACATGTAAGCACACTTTACCAAGTCTCAACCAATCCTCACTTGGTCACCATGCCTGCCTGTCTGTCTGCCAGTCTTTTTTTCCATCTCATCACCAGTCTTTATTCCCCATTAAACCAGCTTCAACATCGGCACCACAGCTAAAACTTAAAAATACAATATTCAATTTAAAGTGTGTTTTTCAAACTTAATTTTTATTTTAGTTAGGGTGCTCATGTAAAGCAAAAACTTTTATTATTTGACAATAATGTTTGCAAAAAAATCTGAGTATTAATGAAATGTTAAAGTATTTACAAGTTTTTTGGTAAAAAACAAAATATTAATTGCAGTGGTAAATGAGTATTGTAGTTAGCTTTAAATTAAACGCTGTTAAGTTGCACAAAACATATTTGACAAAAATAACTGAAAATCAAAATGAAGAAACACAGTATTATTATGTCACAGTAAAAGAAATCCGTGTTGTGTATGCGTTGGGTTTCAAATTGTATGAGACAAAAAATGTGCAAAAACTGGATGAAATTGTTTGTGATGAGAAAAAAAGATGATTAAAAAGGGCTCAATTGTATGAGCTTTAAGTGTGCTATTTGTTGAGTTTGTAATGCTACGCTGCTTCAATGCTATTTGCTGATGATGATGATGCTGATGCCGCCGTTGGCAAAGTGGACAGTGGATCTGTGGATGGCGAGGAGGATAGAAGGACTGACTGATGAGAGGATGATTCGGTGGGCGAGTGAGAGTGCAAATTATGACTAATCTTTGATCCAGACAAGAGTGGAGTGACGCCTCCCAGTGAGGTCGAGGATGAGTGGGAGGATGTGGTGCTCGAGGGTGAGAGAAAACATTCGTGTGGCTGGTGCTGTGGCTGATGATGATGCTGTTGTTGGTGGTGGTGCTGGTGCTGGTGCTGGTGGACATGCTGGTTGGGATGCAGTTGCTGATACTGCTGCTGTTGTTGGCAATGATGAGAAGAGGAATGTTGAGGAGAGGTGGATGCCAAAAACGACGACGGTGCCGCCAGTGCCGCTCCAATCAATGGCTGCTGCTGCTGCTGCTGACCGGAAATGCCTAGCTGTTGATGGTGGTGACTGGCTGAGGGCGATTGTGACTGGGAAGTGCCATAGTTGGCATTGCTGTACTGCGGCTCCAGTTGCGGTGAGCTGTGGTGGTACTGCAACAGAGGAACTTCCACTTTCGCACTATTACCGCCGTAAAGTGCATCAGCACTGTGGTGTTCCCAGTGGTGCGCTGTTTGTGCGGCACTTCCTGTGCTGTTTCCACTGCCGTTCCCCGTTCCTTCGTCGATGATGGTCGTTCCGGAAGTGCTGCTGCTGCTTGAGGAGGACTCCGAAGCAGGCGGTGTGTCTGCCAGTGACAGTGGCTGGTGTTGTGAAAAGTTGTGCGCTGATAGTGTGCTGTTGGCAATGTTTGAAGAAGAGGAAGTACTGGCACTGGTACTGTGAACAGCTTGGTAGTGCTGAACCGCATCGCCGATGGAGGCGCTCAAATTGGCGGCAAGCGAAATGTTGAGGTCAGTGCCTGAAGTTGGTGCTTGAACTTTTCTACTTGATTTGCAAGGAGTGCTTGTGTTCTTCTTGTGCAGGGCACTGCCACTGTTTTTGTGTGAATGCGACTTGCGTTTTTCCATTTTTTCTTTTTCTCGACACTGCATCTTCCTATCATCATCATCATCATTGGTTAGAGAGAGTGCAGTCTTTTCAAAGGTTGATGGTGCTACAAATGATGAGTAGCCAGTTGGCGGTGGTGGCCAAAAGGTAGCTACTGTCGCACTACCAAAATGATCATTCAGTGCCTGGTGGTGGTGGTGATGCTGTTGTGGTCGATAGGCAGAGTCCAATGCCGATGATGTCACCTGAGCTGCCACTTGTGCACAGTCAGTGACGCCGAGCGACGCCTTCAAGTACGGATAACTTAAGTCAGTAGCATTCTGCTGATAGGCAGCAAATCGGTGGTGGGGGTGATGGAGGTGGTGATAGTTATTGACGTCAGCAAAACTGGGAAACGGGTGGTATACACTGCCGATGCCTTCTTTGCTGCCGTCTGAATTCAGTGTATCACTCAAACCTGATGTCAGTTGGCTGCTGCTGCTGCTGTTGCTACTGGCAGTGGCTTCGGCAGTGTTCAGCGCTGCGCCCTGCGAGTAGTAGGACTCCATCAGCCCGGGAATGTACCGTTGTTCGTAGCTTTCCAGAGAAGTCGTGGCCACTGGTGCTCCAGAGCCGGTTGAACTGCGGCCTCCTCCGCCACTGCCGTTGTGCCCATAGTACTGGTGGTATTGCTGCTGCTGATGCTGCGGGAGGTTAGTAGCATTGGAAGTGCCAGAAGCCAACGCCGCCAATCTACTTGTGGTAGAATGGTAATGACTTAGCAGGTTCTCTGCGCTCAAAAAAGAATTGGCTCGTACCGGCGTGGAGGAAGTGGTGGTCGCGGCGGTTGCGGCGGCGGCGGCGGCGGCGGCGGCGGCTGCAGCCGCAGCGGCAGTGGCACTGGCAAAGGAGGCGTTGTGGTTGCCGCCGCCACTGCCGGCGCTGTTGCTGCCCGCTGATCCTGATCGACTGCCATTGCTGGTGAGGAGGCCATTGCTGCCGAAGGCTGCCAACGCTGATGATGACGTTGATCCGCCGGAGTTCACCGGAGAGGAGGTAGTGGCAGCAGAAGCAGAAGCAGCTGCCGCCTGCTCATCGATGCTCAGATCACCTCCGATGGTGTTGTACTGCTGATGCTGCTGCTGCTGGTGATAGGGATGACTGCCGTACATTGGGTGCTGGTGGTGGTGAGAGTGGTGAGGGTGATGGGGGTGGTGGTAGGCCATCGGATGGGGGTATGCACTGCCGCCTGCATGTGGTCCACCACCACCACCACCACCACCGCTGTGGCCGAACATCGACGACTGTACGTGGTGGTCAAGGTGATGCAGCTGCTGTACAGCGGCGGCGGCTGCTGCGGCTGCCGCCACTGCAGCTGCAGAAGAAGAAGAAGCGGACGTCGTCGTCGTCGATGATGTTGCGTCTTCAGCGGCAGCGGCTGAAGTTAGTAGTGCCGAGCCATTGCTGACGCCGCTACTCATCAGATGATAGGAAGTGGCGGAAGGTGTCACCGGTGGCCACTGGTACGCACTGCCTCCCTGGTGGTGCTGCTGTTGCTGCTGCTGGTGGTGATACTGATGATGAGGGTGATGGAGGTCCTCAGGAGGACTGCTGCTGGCGGTTGATCGCAGTGAACTACTACCACCACCACCGCCACCGCCTGCACTGGCGGCAAAGGGGTGATGTGCTCCGAAGGGGTGATGATGACTGAAGGGGTAGTGGCTAGCGTGGTGAACACCGCCACCACTACCTCCGCTGCCGTGCTGCAGACTAGTAAAGGACTCGACGGCGGCGGCGGCGGCCACGGCCGAGCCGAATGGGTGATGATGATGGTGGTCAGCACCAGCGACGAGACTGCCCACCATTAGCTGCTCACTAGAGTGCAGGGCACCGGAGTGGTACAGACTGTGACTGGGAATGGGCGTCGCCGACTCGATTGTCGGCGGATAAGCGGTGTGCGTCGTTTTTTGCTTTTTCACTACAGCAGCTGTTGTTGTTGCTGCTGCTGATCCCTCTTGTTTGTGATTGCTCAAGGTGGCTGCTGCAGTTGCTGCTGCTGCTGCTGAGGCGTTTTTGCCTTTGCCTGAGTTGCTGCTGCTGTTGTTGCTAACACCTTTCGCCGTCGATTTGCAGCTCTTTTTGGCTGAGTCTGCTTTGGCCGCTTTGCAGCTACCGCCGCCATTTCCACCGTTCCCACCGACTGCTGACTCAAGGTGACAGCCACTGGCGGAACTTTTATGGCTAGAACTTCCACTGCCATTGGCGGCAGAAGTACTCGTCGAGTGACTTCGAGTTGACCGAGAACCTCCTGAAGAGGAAGATTTGTCACCCTTTGACGCCTTGCTTGACTTTCCGCTGGACGACAGTTGATCAGTAGTGGATGTGCTGTTAGCGGCACTTCCGGCTGCTGTGTTTAACGCCGATGCGCCGCTACTTTCACTGCAATCTAGCAGAAAAGCGCTCAACGCCGAGCCTTCTGCGCTGTTAGACTTGTTAACGGTAATGGCGCCCAGGCCACCATCCAGGTAGGTCACTTTAAAGTCCATTGTTCGTTTGGTCAGCAAATCACGACCTTCCTCTTCCCTGTCATTTAAAAGACGAAAAAAGTTGGCATCATTGTTTCAAACCCTTAATCATCACAATAACTAACATTAAAGGTCGATGTGTGCAGAGAATAAAATCCGGCTTGCTGTTCTTGTACACCAGCCGAGCACTGGTTTGCAGCCACTGAAACTTGACGTAGTTCTTGTGCACTACCCGGTAAGCAATCAGTCCAGAGGCGCCCGTTTTAAGCACTGTTTAAGTGAAGGGGGTTGTATTAGTTTTTTTTCAATTTGAGTTGAAGCATTTTTTAATATTTAAACAACAGCCAACATTTTATAGCACTTACACTCCTGGTGAGCACTGGCGACGTAGAAGAGGTCATCGTGGTGGATCAGCTCATAGCCGCCTCGATTGCTCAGCTCTGCCTCGCTGTAGCCGAGCAGCGTCCGTCCTCTGGGCTCCATTGAGACGAGTGAGAAGTCCAGCTTGTGCTTTGACTTGAAGAGCGCCTTTTCATTGGCGGGCATCTCCAGCAGCGACGGCGGACCGAATGGCGTGCAGACGGCAAACAGCGCCATTGGCGGCTCCTCTGTTTTGTGATTTTGCCCATAGAGTACCTTGATGCGACCACGTACGTCCAGACGCTAAAGTTGGCATTATAGCAAATTTTTAAAACCAAAAACTTTAAAATTTGAAACGGCATTAAAAAATAAAAACACTACTGACCAGAAATCCTGACGTGTTGTCAAGTAGACACCGAAAGCGTACGGTAAAGTTGCGTTCTAGTAGATGGGCGTTTTCTACAGTTAGAAAAAAGTAAATTTTTTTTGATAAATGTTAGCTGATCAAGTTCATGGGCAACAACATTTCCTACCGTATTGCAGTATTTCCTCCAGTTTAATGTTTGATCGATCACTTGGCAGGTGCGAGTTCCACATGAGATGTCTTTGCAGCTCCTCGCGGTCTTCCGAGTGCACCAACTCGTAGACGCTTTGATGGCAAATGTCAGACTAGAAAAAAAATTAAAAGCAAAAATCATAAAAATGTGAATAAAACAGAATTAACTGACAATATTTTAATTTAAACAAATTTGGTTTGTTCTAGCAAGAGGAGCATTTATACTGTTTTATTTTCAATATTTGCGCCTTAAACTATTAATATTCATTGTGTAATTATTAATAGTAATGAACTTTTACATGCATCCGATTAACTAAGTTTTCCCTGTTTTTCAATGCTGCAGCTCATCGCTGTTATTACCACCTAATAATAAACTGTCTTAAATTTTTAACTTTTTCCAACCTATCTTTTCCTTATTTTTGTGCTTAATGCTGGTTCTGCTTGGGCTGCTTGTTTTTATGTCCATCTCCCTCTTTTTTCTCTTTTTGTTTCTTTTTACCTTTTGTTGTAATAAGGCAATTAGCTAATGTAATGAATAATTAAGAGCAATCAGCAGATGAGAAAGTGAGGGGCACTGTGAAAGGGAGAGTGGTGGTGGGAGACACAAAGGGAAAAGTCACTTGGCGTGCCTGCACGTTCAAATAAGCTGCTTTAGCTGCTGCTGCTGCTTTATTTCAACCAGCTGACAAAAAGCAGATGCTTGCAATTTTCCCCGCAACTGGTCAACTGGCAACGAACAGACAGTGGCCAGACAGGCCAGTGAGGATGCTGGTTGTGCTGAGAAAGTTGTGCACACTGTTTTGCTAGTTGTGAGAATTTTCTACTTTTGAAACAATTTGTCAAATGTCGTTTTTAGTCTGTTTTACAAGACAGTTTCTTTATATCAAGTTTAAATTAAACGCAAAAAATAAACAAATTGGCAAAAGAAAGGTAATTTAAAAAGAGAAACAACTCAAACAATTTAAAAAGTAAAAAAGAGTAGAAATAAGACAAACAGATGTCCGAACTGCAACGGTAGCTTTAGCGTAAGCCTCATCGTCTAATGAATAACTAATCAGCTGAGTAGTGGGCAAAGAGCACAGCAGCACAAAAAAGGGAAAAAGGCAGACACGTGTGGCAGACACGTGCCGCAGCAGCAAACTGGAACTTGCTGACTGGCCACTACTGACATTCACTACATTCACTGAACACTTTGGCAGTCCAATCTTTTTGGCTGCATTGTCTACTTACTCCACACCCTCTCTCATTAGTTCATTGCCCACATTACCGTTAATCCTTACGGTTTGCTAATTTGATAATTACACCCAACAGGGCCATGCTGCTGCTGCTGCTGCTGCTGCAAAGGTCAGACGACTGCCGCAGACCTTTTGAGCGCGGTCACTAAGGTCAGCCGGCAGTCGTTTTATTGCTCAAAGTTCACTGATTAGTTTTGCTTGATTGACTACTGCTGTTTTTCTTTCTAAATCTTTTTTTCTGTTTTTTCAGCCACCCCTTTCCACCACCATCCCTACCATTATCAAATCAATGCAAAGCTGGCTATAATTTAAAGATATTTTTTTGGCGAGTTGCTGGCAACGACAATTGAGCTACTGACTGTGGCTAGCGTAAACTCAAATGAACGCTAATTTCGGCACATTTATTACTACCGCTCACTCTGCTGTTGACAATTACAGCAAGTGCATCTACTGTTTACTTTGCTGCTGCTGCTGTGGTTGTCTTCACAACCTCTCACTACTACACCTACCTAATTAGCGAAAATTGCTTAATTCAATTAGACCTTTCAGAAGGGGTCCACTGAGGTAGGTAGGTAAGGTAAGTGCAGGAAAGCAGGCAGCAAATTGCCCCAACAGTTTTGGCTGTAATTATATTTTTGCTTGCTTGCATTTGTCTCTTCCTCCCTATTTCATTGTTATTTCGTTTATTGTCTGCTGTTCACAATGCTTTTGCAGCAACAACAGTTGCTCTCTCTCTCTCTCTCTCTCTCTCTCTCTCTTTTGCTGATGTTGTTGTCGTCAATTGATCATTAGCCACTTAATGAAGCATTAAGTGTCCTCACTGCTTTTTTATTTTCTACTCTTCACCTTACACACAATGTCCTCCACTCTATCACGTTTGTTTACATTAGGAACAACAGTAGCAACTTAAGTTCTACCAGCCAACTTTTTGCCCCCCCCCCTGACTGAAAAATGAAAAAAGGGTGCGCACGTATTTTTTCATTTCTTATTTATGATTTTTGTTTTAAAGGCTGTTTTTTCATTTTTAATGCGTTTAAAACTTTTAAGTATTTTATAAACTTGTAAATAATAATTTGTAAATAACAATGATATTTGAATAACTATGAAAAATATTGTCAATTGCTTCAAAACTAGTCAAGTTTAGTGTTTAAAAAAGTAATCTTACCTGATGAAAACCGAGATAGGTTTCGACGGTGTGCGACGTGTAGAAGACTTCACCCTCACAGGTGAGAATAAGCAAAAAGCCGTTCAGAGCCTGCAGAATGAGATCACCCTCGAGCAGTGACTCAATGACGGCGCTGATAGAGGCAATCTGCGCCGGTGTAGGCGAGTGGACGTGATAATCACCGCCGTTTGGTGGTGACCCACCTCCATCACCACTGCCATCATGAACGTGCAGGTGGTGGTGGTGGTGATGCAGGTGGTGATGGTGGTGGTGGTGAAAGAGGTGGTGGTGCACTGGGTGGTGATGCGCCACCGACGACGTTTCGTAGAAGTGTCCCATCTTGGCGTCGTAGCTTAGCTGCTGTCCAAAGCCACCACCACCGTTTCCGTTTCCGGTTCCGTTTGAGCCCACCGCCAGTGAGGCTGACTTGTGGCCGGACAGTGTGGCTAGGGCTCGTGAAGAGGAAGAATTCTCGCCGGCAGGAGAAGAGGAAACACCCTCGCCGAGGGAACTTCCGTTTGAGTGCGCTTGTTGTTGTTGTGCCTGTTGCAGCGCCAATTGGGACTCGCGGTCTTTTCGAAGAGCGGCTAAGTTTAAGGATAAAAAATGAAAACAAAGTAAGAACAAATTAGACAAGAGGTATTAGTTGATGAGGTCAACAAGGTGAAAGAAATAAAGAGAGTGGGAGAGTATGATAGCGCGCGGAAAGTAATCTAAAAAGGTCGATTTAAGGGCAAAGAGACACACTGCCCGTGACATCGATGATGATGAATTGATCATGTGCAACAACAGTGGTGGCGGTGGTAGGGTCATCATGTCTGCAGCAGCAAATTGGTCTGTCTGCCGTTTGATTCTCTTGTTTGTCGCTAGTTTTTTCTTTTTTCACCTTCTTTTTACCTACTTTGTTCCTTTTTGCTAACAAGCACGCGTATGCTCAGCATGAGCTCGTTGTTGCCGCCGTTCAAGAGCACTACCTGGCAAGTGAGAGTCAATGTCAACTAGTGACACAGTGCACACATACGCACAGTAGTCCCAGCTAGGCCTAATCAATCACAATCAATAGACAACTGCTGCTGTTGTTGCTGCTGCTGTTGCTGCAACCTCAGACTGCATGCAGACAGAAGCAAGTGCAGTTATTACTGCAGTTATTAATACCAAATAATCTGTCTGCTCTTTGCAAGAGATACCTAAAAAAATTAATACTTCAAAAAATTAAAAAATTTGATTGATTCAGATTAATTTGATCAATAAAAATCGACAGTGACCATTGAGACCACAAAGAATTAGTTAATTCAAGTTGAGCGATGTGGAAGAAACATCATTTTGGATAAACCATTTTTACGTCCAGTAATCCACCCCATTCTAATCCACTACTGCATCACTAATAAAACTACTGAGCAGCATAATTAAACTTTTTCAACAACAAAAAATGAGCGTTTGCAAAAAAACTAAAGTTTAAAAAATGAAAAGAATAATGCAACAAAAAAATGATCCGGTAGCATCAACAGCAGCAGCAGCTGAATTAGCGAACTAAATAAAAAACTGCGCAATTTGGATAGCAGCACTACCACCAGCAGGTCTCGTCGTCCTCGTCGTTGTCGGTGCTGTTGTCCATCTCACTGTCTTTATCTCTATCTGTCTTTCTCTCTCTCTCTCTTCCTCTCTCTCTCCTTTTCTCTCTCACCGTCAGTTCGTCCGCTGATATGACGGACAATGATGATCGATGGCTTGCTCGTGAGACGACAGCCGACACAAAGGGAAAGAGAGAGAGAGAGAGAGAGAGAGAACAACGACACTGCGCCAGCAAACAGCGACATTGAAACACACACACACACTCACCGACAACACACAGACAGTCAGCACAGACTGACTGACAGACAGTCAGGTAGAAACCCCTCGGTAATTCGGTCAATTGCAACAGCAGCAGGAGCAGCAGCCGTTTTGGTGTCTGTTGGAAAATAATTTTACAGTCATCATTGCCAACATCATCTCTGTCGGCATGTTGCCTTTTGGCGTCTGCAGTGCTGCAGAATAATCACACCGTAAAGTACACCACCACCACCGCCACTGATAGCCAGTGCAGTAGTTAGCCGCCAATTATCTCTCAACAGAATGGCCAATCATACCGTTCTAGTTGGTTGCAACTGATGCTTAAAAATTTAAAAATTCAGTTTTAAACAAAATTGTGCATGTTTTAAATTTTTTTATTTTGATTTCATTTCAGTAAAACAGTTCACACTGGTTCACTTTATTTAATTGAGACATAAATATCTAAAAGCCATTTTTTAAATAATATCGTTACTGCCGTAGTGAAGTGACATTTATTGCAGGCCTATCCGCAGACTCCTGGCACACAGCAATGCCTATTCACAAGTCAGCAGCTTTATTTGTTTGGTTGTCAACTTTTTTTCTGCGGGGTCCACTCACAATGCTCATTCACCTTTTTTTCGGTGTTGTTTTTCAGAGCAATAATCAACGGTCAAATAGGTTTTTCTGTCGTATTAGTGGTGGTGGTGCCTTTACACTGCAAACGACAGCAACAGCAGCAGAAGTAGCAGTGAACACATATTTTACCTTTAAAAAGTGTATTATTTGAGATATTAAAACAAAACACACACACACAAATATGAAATTGCAGCGTAAAAGGGAGAGAGAAAAAGAGAGAACAAAAAGCACCGTTAAGGTTGGGGTGATTTATCAGACAGGTAGCCAGAGTATGAGTGTTGACCGTGTACACACTTTTTGGGGGAAGATTAAAAGAGAGAGAGAGAGAGAAGAGAGAGAGAAAAGAAATTATGATTGCTCTCCCTCTCTCTCTCTCTCTCTTTTCTCTGCTTTGATGTGCCCTCGTGATCTCCGCCAGATGAGCATGAAATCATCATCGTCATCAGTGCCACTGCTGACTCGTGAGTCTCTGACCATATGCCTGCTGCTGCTGCTGCTATCACACTACTGCTGACACACACACAGGGAGACACAAAAATGAGCAGTCAGCCGACGAGCAAACTGAACTGAACAGACACAGTGTTTTATCAGCCTGCCAGCCTGCTCGTGCCTGGTCACTGGTCTCAATTATGAGCCCAGTTTTGGAACTCGTGCTTTTCTTTCTCTTTTGCTCCCTCAGTTTTTCTAATCTTTAAACCCACTTTTACCTACAGAGAACTCAGTCAAAGGTAAAAGAAATTGTTACTGTTAGATCGAGCGGGGAGATACAACTGTGTGTGTGTGTGTGGCTACTGGCGCTAAGGGTTTACTTGCACTGGCACTGGTTCTGAAAAAGCATGAGAGAAAATCTGTTGCAAATGGATTCGGTCCCACGAGGCGTGTCCCTCAGGCACCCAGTGATGATGATGATGATGGTGGTGATAGTAATTGAGTTATATGCTCAAAGAAAAAAAGAGAATGAAAGTAAAACCAGTGACAGTAGGAGGAAAAAAGGAGGAGTAGAAAAGAAAGGTCAAACGATGCAAGCACAATCAGATAAACTGAAAGGTTGAAAAAATGGCCACAAAAAAATAAATAAGTTTTTTACAGTAGAGCAGTTTTGATGTTTTAATTGAACGAAAAATGTTTAACTTTTTGTTTGTGCAATCGCAGCTAAAACGCACTACGAATTTACAGTTTTTCATTTTTTGCTATTATTTACATTTCATTTTTTAATGACTAAAAAAATTAACCAACATTTCCGAAAAATTGGGCTGGGACACTAGCACTTTTTCGCTTTCCCATTTCACTAATGTCACGGCTAGTTGGCTTGGCTGTTGTTGATGTCCATTTACTGTTTTGACACAGGCGGACAAGCTCAATTAAGCACCGGTGAGCACACTGCTGACCACTGGTCAATTAAAGGCAATCTAGAGAGAAAAAGAGAACAACATGGGCAAGAGTGATTGGCCGAGTCAGTAATGTAATAAATGGCCGGATATGACCAGTGGACAGTTTTGGCTGTGTGCTGTGCTGTGCTCGGCAACTTTTCCGAGACTTGTTCGGTTCAGTTCCGTTACCTGCCTGTCTGCCAGTCAGTCAGTCAATCTACCTGAATTGCGGTTGTTGCTGTTGTTGTTGTTGCCTCCACTTTACTGCTGCTTCCAAATTGACGACACACGACGTACACTGACCGTTAACACGGGGGGGGGGAGGGAAGGGACACTAAAAAGGCAGACTGAAAAAAGGGAACCCCGCAGTGACTGGTTAGGGGCTACTGTCAACTGAGTAGCAGCGGCAACAGTAGCACTAATAAAGTAAAGCAGCCGCCTAATGGGCTTCATAACCACACAGCAGACACACTGCTAATTTATATTCATCACATTAGCTGTTAGGGTTCAGTTCAGTTCAGTTCAGTTCAGTTTGCTTGTTGTTTGCTCAGTGGTTAACTATCTCATTGAGCTTCCGTTTTGGCCGACCAGCCACGAGACTGGCTACGTTTTTTCCACGCGGCAGAATGTTGTGAACAGTTTTTAAGGTTTTTAAAAAACTAGTGTGCATGCTGATTTTTGCTTAAAAATTGTTCTGGATTTTTGTTTTAGAATTTTGTCACTGCCATTTTTTAAATTTATAAATGCTTGTCATTACAAACAAAATTGTCATAAATCATTCGTTTTAAAATGAATGATGACAGTTGTGCGTAATGTAGCACCTTGCAAAAACAAAATGTTGGCAAGTGATTCAAAAACTAAAAGGAAGATAAAAGAAGTTTGAAACAATAATGCAATTTTACTACTGGTAAACTTAACTTACTAGGTAATTACCAGTTCTAATTAACAAAAATGTTACAAGTGCAACAGCGAATTGCTGATAACTTCACATCACAGTCAAAAACAAAAGACAAAAGTTTGTTAGACAAAATGTAGTAGCCTTTTGGCGCGACAGCAACAGCAGTTGAGAAAAAACAAAAAGAAGAACAGGTAAAGTAAACCAAAAAGCCAAGGTGAGACGCCTGAAAGCTGTCAAAGCGGTAACGAAGAAAAAAAGGAGAAGGGGGAATGAAGCAAAGTGTAAGTCAAGTTAAATTAGACACGCAATAAGCTGATTTAACTAAAAGCAGTCAGACGGCGACGATGACGACCAGCACCAGGAGCACCAACAGCAGCAGTGGCAGTGTTGTCTATCACCGAGGGTGTTAATTTGACAACTACTACCAGTCAGTCCACCACTGGTGGTAAACAAGGCGGCAGACCAATGAGGGTGGCAGCAGGCAGCCAGGCACAAAAAAAATTTGACTGTTCTTGCCGCCATTTCTTTCCTTTTCTCCCACACTCAACTTCCTTGACTCATTTCTGACCACTTGCACTGATGGGTGAACTGGAACTACCGCCACTGACAAAGGGCGGCTAATTAGGCGAGCAATGAGCAACTGATGGTGATTACGATGGTGGCAATGGTGGTGATTTATACCAAACGAATGAGCCATATTGCTCGATTTAGGCAGGCATTTTTTCTTGCTGACAGCACCTTTTTTTTTGCTCTATTATAAGGTGATGGCACTAGTTTGCCAGCTAGTTTTTGGTGCACTACTGCAGTCTTAGTCATTGCTCTTCATTGCACTACAAAAACGCGCACAACTGCCAATTGATCTAATTATAGACAGGGCTTATTCCTTTGACTTTTTGTAGTTCATTGTTTGAGGTTCATTTTACAGTAAACATAAAGCAAACAACAATGTGAAAATGTGCTATTGTAGCAACCCAGACTCTGCACTATGTTAAAAAAACAAAAAATGATTTTTTTTTTAAAATTTGTTTTGAACGATTTTTAAATTATTTGATGCCATTTTTGTTTTTTAATCGATTGTGTTTACTTTTTGTGCTGTACATTGCTACCGTCTATATGATTTATAAATTTTGTTTTCAACAAATCACATTTGATTACTTCAAATTGCCATTACATCTTCCGTTTATTAGTCCAAAATATAGCTCTTCAAATTTAGATCCTCATTTCAACTACGTACTAACTCACATACCAAACATGTTTGCACTTAAAAAGGCTCAGTAATTGTAATTGCGTTCACTATTTGGCCTGTGTACTTTCCTAAATGTAGAACTGCAAAATGAAAAAAAGAAAGACGCAAAAACGTAGGCGGAGATGTGAGCAAGGTCTAAAGAAAAAAGGCAAAAATGTAATTTATTATCAGTTATACATCCATTTAGTTGCAATTGTGTGTTGCGTACTGGTAATGCACCATCAATGAAAGAAGAAACAGTATAACTACCAATAAATTGGGTAAATAGAAGAGAAGAAATAGAAAAAGAAGAAGGAGGAGTAGCAGAAAAGCTCACAAAAAACTGAACTAAACTAAACTGCAGGCAATACCGATACAAATGAATAGAAACCAATTGACAGTGAAAAGCAAATTCGAATTTATCATTTGACAGTGCAGTGTGTGTGTATGCACTTGGTTTGCTTCGTTTCGGGTGATCTGCCAGGACTGTAAAGTGAAAGTGGGGAGGACTTGGCGGCAGTGATCAGAATGTTGCGTGATGTCGCACAGAGCAGATGAACAAGAATGGAGGAAAATTGGAAGGAAAAGGAGGAGGACAAGAACGAGGACGAGGACGAGGACGAGGACCGAAACGACGGGCCGATAGAGACCGACCGTTGGCGCACCGATGAACACTCGGTCAAATGGGCTGCTGAGCGGGGCACTGTGCGACAAAGCGGCAATGAGAGAATTTTTCTCTTTTTTATTTTGGTCTATCCTGCAGTGAAAGCAGAAGATGCAGTGAAAGTTCAATTTGCCTGATCACGCAACCCTCGGCTACTGCTGCTGCTGCTGCTGCAATGTTCCTTCCTATTTGCGCGCGTATTTCTCATTAAGCACCTGAACTGGAGCTGGTGTAGGCACTGAAAGCACACACACACACACTCATTTATTTATTTATCTGAGCACATTGTCCCAGTAGTAGTAGTAGTAGTAGTACTTAAGTCTTGGCTGATCAGCCAACACAAGTAAACAGTGTCGCCGTGTGGTATAGGAAAGAGGAGGAAGAAAGAAAGGTCATGCTGAATGAAGGCGGCAAAAGGCGGAGGACAGTATTGCGCGTGCCCTCTGACCTTCAATGGCTCTGCCTTAGTGCCCAGTCAAAGGTCTGTCTACTGTCTAAGCATTTGCCACTTACTGGTGCTGACATTAGGCAGCAGTGTACCTAATAATTGAGATCTTTAATTACAGAGCACCGCAGTGAACTGGGCACAATAGCGACTACTGCTGCAGCACCTAATCAACACAATCCAGTGACGACCAAACGATAAAACTATTGGAAATTCAAGTTGAAATCTCGCGTGATCCAGTAATTGTAAAATCGCAACTAAAAAGCAGTTTAAAAACTAAAATAGCGGCAAATGACAGTGTTAAATGGAAGTCATTTTAAAATCATCATTTTTAATAGGCCAGTTAAATTGGCAAATACTGGAATTGCAGACATTGGCCGTTTTGGTCGCCGGTTTTTTATCTACCAGCAAAATTAGCAAAAAGCAACGTCAGTGACTTTTCTTGGCATTTTTCTTTTTGGATACGGCTAGTTAATGGTAGAAAAATGACTCAAACTGATTTTAGTTGTAAATTTTATTGTCACGCATAAGGCTCGTTTTTCATACTTGTCACCGTTTTAACACAAATTTTGCTAAATTGACAGATTTTTGTTGTAGTTTTTAACAGTTAGCGAAAAAGAAAATATAATTGGCTGCGATTAGGACAATGGCTTTTAGTAATATTAATAAAATGCACGCAAAACTTAAAAGTTATTAAAAATTTATAAACAATTTTAAGAATAAAAGATTATTATTTCAATAAAAACTAACGGTACGTTTGTTGACTGAAGTTAATTTCCGTTAAAATTGTGCAATTTGCATACAATTTTTAATATTAAAAAATGTTTTAGCAAATGCGAAAGTTGATTATTTAGTTTTACCAAACTGAATACAACAAAAAACATATTTCTAATGCCTTCAAATGACTTAAAGTAAAAACAAAAAATTTTGAATTTAATACTGCAAAAAACTTACTAATCAGTTAACCTAAACCACAATCCCATTTCCCAATTTCTCTTCCCAGCTCCGGTGTGTTGATCAGGCAGAGAGCAGTGTTGGCCAATAATTCAAGCAATAAATTCAGTTGGCCAATAATAATATTTGACTTTATTTATAGGCTCGACGGCGTTGCAGTGACAGCAGCACCAACGGCAGCAGCAGCAGCACCATTTGACCAGTGAGTAAAAGAGGGAGACGGCACAAAGTGCACAATACTGCACAATACTGCCGCTGCTGCTGCTGCTTCTGTCAGTGTGCGTCATGGTACATTGAGCACAGGTTGCTCGCAGTGGATGACAATGCACTGCCAGTGCCAGTCAGCAGGTAGACACACACACACACACACACACAGACACTCTTTGACATTGCTGACTCTGCTGCTGCTGCTGCTGCTGCTGTTGGGCGCACTGACGCAATTTTTGCCTTTACTCTTGAGCTCCTCTGTCAGCCAGCCAGCCAGATTAGCGCAGGCCACTGCTTAGCATTGATTTTAAGCATTTTTATTGTTTAAAGTTCAGCCTGCAACGACCGTCGACAACGACATCGACTGAACTACAGGGTTACTGGCCTCGGTTTTTAAACTGCACAATTGGGAACTTTATAAATTGGCATAAGTCTGTTTGCTTGGCGTCACAGTTTATTTAACATGTGTGCAGAGATGAGTTTTTTATTAATTTAAAATTTTTTTGATTTTATGTAGGTAGTAATGATGCTTGTTTTGAGTAACCAAAAAAAGTGAATTGCCATTTGATAAACGCATTAGTTTGACATCTTAATATAACAAACAAAAATTTAAATATTTAATGATTTGCAATCAACTTAATTGTGGCCTGAAAAGTGGGCACAGCTTGCTGAACACATAAAACAATGACGATGTCTAAAAAGAAATTATCAAACGTTGACAATATTAAAAATGGAAGAAAAAACTAAAAAATACCTTGAAGAACAGACAAAACAAACACAGTAAAAACCGGTGTGTGTGTGTGGTGTAATTAAGTAAAACTGTCATTAACAATTGAAGGTGGGGCGACAGGTAAATGGGAGAGAAAAAGCGACAGTGCTGGCAAAACTGATGACAGCAACAACAGCAATGGCTGCACACCTCAATGCTTAAATCACATTCACAGGCAGCCAATTTGACAACAGTTTAGGCCAATCCTTAAAAAAGTCGTCCCAAGCTCTTTGATGACATTTAAATTTAAACTTGACAAAAATATTTTTTTCAACAAGCATTTATGTAAATGTATATGCAATCATTTTATTTTAGTTGTTTTAATAATAAAACACAATTAAAAATGTTTGCTTAGTTAAAAATAACTTGTCACTTTTTATTATGATTTTTAATTTTCTAAATACTTTTGCTAATAAATAATAATTTTAATACGGAATAAAATGAGCAAATTGTATTTTTTTTGCCAAACCCAAATTTTTGTTTCAAAAAAGCTGAACTAAATTTGTCAGCTGAAACAGGTGTGGGTGAGAAAGTGAAAGTTAAACTTAAAAACTTTTAACAATGCAACTAACTATGCAAGTGCAAAAAGTTAAAATTTTTTATTTTGCAATGTTTATCATTTATTTCCCTTTATAATGCATACAGCTAAGTAGAAATGTTAATATACTTTAAAATGGTTTAATTAAAACATTAAATATTTGTCAAACCAAGCTTTAATTTACAAAATGCCGTTACCAAAAATAGTATTTAAAAATTTAAAAAAACTAAATTTTTGGATAACAAATACTAAAAACACAATCAGGCAATCAAGCAGTAGTCATTTGATAAAAATTAAAATGATGAAGTGTTAAAAGTAAAAAAATGCTTGAAACTTAGCGACCACTTGAAAGAAGGTGAAAGTGAAACCTTCTGACGTGTTTACGAGGTTGCCAATTTGTGGCGCACTAGCTAACCTAACACACACTGCTGCTAACTTTGCAGACTAAAATGCAATAAAATAAAAACTGACCGAGTAATGAATGTGCAAGTGTGTAAGAGTAAAGGGGTGACTTACATTGGAAGTAGCTCTTAGTTCGCAGGTAGCTGACACTGAGCCGAAGAATGGACAACTTGTCGAGTTTGGAGAGCACTGACTGCTCAAAGGGCAACAGCGAGGCGAGCATGTCCAGCTCAGAGTTGAGACGCTCTCGGTGCCGCTTGGAAGGATTCGTCTTGATGGGCACGTTTGGCGTGCCAGTGTTGTTCGCCGACGAGGAGCCGAGCACGTGGCCTACAAAAGGGGTAAAAACAAAATTGTTAGGCTAAATAGGAGCACTAATAGGTAAACATCTTGGGTGTTTTTGTATAACAGAAGAATAAAAAGTTATTCAATAAACTCAAAAACCTAAAACTCAAAATTTTAAATTCTAATCTGTTTGCACTTTGGTATTAAGAAAAATTCAAATATGCTAAACACTAAGACTGAAACAATTGGTAAAAAATGTGCAAATCAAAACATCTTTTCTTTCTCTAGTGCTGGCTGTTCAGTATGCCTGCGCCATTGCTGGGTTAGTCATGCCTGGAATCGATTGGTGGTGATGATGATGCGGATGAGAAGAGTGCTGCTGCTGGTGATGCTGCTGCTGTTGCTGGTGAAGAGCATGAGAATGAGGATTGGCGACGGCGACGGCGGCGGCGAGGTGTGCGGCAGCGGCCACGGCGGCTGCCGCCACCGAGGCTGCCGCCGCAGAGCTGCAGGGGGAGGAGGAGGAGGAGGAGGAGGTGGCGGCGGTGGCGGCAGAGTGCCCATGCACTGATGAAGACGACGACGATGAGGCGGCTATCGGCAGTACCTGCTGATGACCGTGATGCTGCTGCTGGTGATTACCGCTCCCGTGATTGTGACTGTTGTGACTATTGTGACTGTGATTGTGCTGCTGGTGCTGAAGCTGACCTGAAGCCGTCATCAGATGACCTGCTGCAGCCGATGGTGATCCATTGCTGCCATTGCACCCGGCGGCGGCGGCGGCGGCGGCTGTTGCAGCTGCTGCCGCTGCTGCCGCCGCTGCGGCCACTACTGCTGCAGCACTGCTGCTGTTGCTGCTGCTGTTGCCCCCATTGACGGTGGCTAGGCCATTGTACGCGGCGGCGGCATTTGAGCTGAGCAGACCTTCCTTCAGTCGGATGCTGAGGATTTGGTGGTGGTGGTGGTTTAGTCATAGACACGGGAAGAGGGAAAAGGGGAAGGGAGAGAGAAAGAAGAAGAAACGCGTGCAATAGATTAGTGGCAAATTGCGGTCAACTTGAAGGGGGGGAGGTAAGAGCGGAGGTGACAAAATGAGCACTGCCGCTGACTAGTTCTTACATTGCGGTTGTAATTTTGTACTGCTGTAATAGTAATAGAATCTGTCTCGGTCTCGGTTTTGCCACCTCTAAACTCATTCAGAGGGCAATTGCAAATGACACTGGCTGGCTGACAATTGCCGACAATTGGATTGGTCGGTGTGTGTGTGAGTGTGAGTTTGCAGTTGCGGTTTGCTGACCCTTGTCTACCTGATTCACCTTTTTTCTTGTGTTCGGCTTAGGAGGATATGTATCGCTCTCTGGCACTCTAAGCTCATCACAACTACTATTCTCGCAAATTTTTATTTTCTCTCTCTCTCTCTCTCTCTCTCTCTCGAATTGACGCTCACCAACTGTGGTTCTCTGTAATTATAAATCGATCAAATTGGTAAACAGAAAGAGAGAGAGAGAGAGAGAGAGAGAGAGAGAGAGAGAGAGAGAGAACGCGGTGGTAGAGAGAAATCCTCTCAGAGGTACAGCAACGATGGTTGCTTAAAAGTTGCTGCTGAAACACACTTACACACACAACTAAATCAGAAGAAATGCAATTTTGTGTTTTTATGTTTTTGCTCATCTTCCTTTACTGGTTGCAAAAAAACAAAAAAAAGTTTAGTTAATTTGTGTTTTTGCAATAATGATTTTCTGCTGTTTTTCTTCCATTCAGAAAGAATAATGATTCATTCACAAAAACAAAAATTTGCAAAGAGTTACAGTAACAAGCTGTAAGATTAAGTACTGGTAATAGTAACAATAAACACAAAATTCAAACAAAAAAACTTCTGGGTTAGTTTGAAAAAGATTTACGATTTTATTGAAAAATGTAGAAAAGTAGGAAATGAAATGAACAGAATGAAACGACAGTTTCATAAATCATAAAATGTCGTTGCATACACAGAGAAATGGGTTCAGTGGTGAATGAAAAAAGTTTTCAGTTCTGACTGAAAAGTCTGTTTTTTCATTGGTCACTGAAA
>JAALOO010000106.1_pt1 | contig 69685 bp, 49 predicted proteins | sample 7257641 | NCBI WGS metagenome assembly JAALOO01 (sample SAMN14085613, study PRJNA598686) | mite metagenome | biome: ENVO:01001000; feature: ENVO:01001002; material: ENVO:01001226; isolation source: single female mite from University of Michigan culture on fish food culture... ...
GACGGGCAGCAGCAACACAGCCGCCCGCCACTACTTTGGCTTGCCAAACTATTTTCCTATCTAAAACTACTGCTGCTACAGCATTCAGCCAACTCTTTTTGCTTTTTGTCACATCTTTTGTGCGTTGAAAAGGAAAGGGGGGGCGAGAAAAATAAAATAGAACACTACCGACAATGGGGAACACAGTGGGAATACAGCTGCAAAAGAGATTCACACTGCAGGGAAAGATGTTTCACTGCACCAGAATCCCATGAGGATAGAGGAACTGAAAAGTCAGAAAAGAGAGGTATTTTTCGAGGAAAAGGATTAGCTGAAGAAGAAGAAAGGGAAAGGGTTCAACGGTGCACACCAGCAATGAAAGGAAAAATGGCATCAGAGAGAATCTAGCCCAATTCCAAAAACAGCAGCAGCAGCGGTAGTGCGCCGTCTGCTGACCGAGAATGACATTTTTTAGCGTCAGTTTGCGGTAGCATTTGTTTTATCAATTGAACTAGAGTGTCCCGTCAAACAGTAGTGGTGTCAGTGTCAGTGGTGTCAGTAGTGGTGAAAGAAGTCAAAGATGTGGCCGCCATCGCGGGCGTACTCATGCTCCGCCGGCTGCTGCTGCTGCTGCTGCTGCTGCTGCTGTTCGCCGCCAGTTCCGCCCCGAATAATGCCGCCCTCAAACTCGACGGCACTGCCCTGGTAGTAGATGCCACAGCGGTTGGTGTTGTCTCTCGCCAGCATCAGGTACCCGTCCACGCCCCAACTTAAAGACAGAGGGAAAGTGTAGGCAATAAAATCAGATAAAATACTGTGTACTCACTTCGGTCCCCAGCTGTTCTTGATGATCCAGTGGGTGGGCGTGTAGCCGACGGTGAGGACGGCGTGGTCCACCGCCGTCGAGGAGCAGTCCTCGTTCCAGGGGCCCTCCAGCACCTGGAACTTCCGGTCGCTGGTGCTCACGGCGCTCACCTATTTAATGAAAAGAGATAAATTAACCCGTTTTTAAAACAGAAAACTCCACTTCGCCCCGCCCACTTACCACCGGGCCGTACTGGTAGACCAGCGCCTGGAGCTCCGCGTCGCTGGTCATGCCGTAGTGCTCGCAGTAGGCGCTGGGCCGGGCCACCGGCGGCCGCCCGCCGTGGGTGTGGTCACAGCGCTCCACCACGTGCCTGTAGGGGGCGGTGTGGGCGGGCACCAGTCCGTCCTTGATGGCCAATCGGTAGACGTCCTTGGGGAAGCCGCCGTCGCAGCCGCCCGCCACGCAGTTCAGCAGCGCCTGCTCGCTGAACCAGCTCTGCTGGTGGCTGTACGCATTCGCCGCGCTCATCATGTACACGCTCTCCATGGCGCTCACGCCTAATTGAACAAAGAGAAAGAGGTAGGTAAGTAATCAATCAATCAAATAAAATGAAAGCAATCTAGGTCAGTGGAAAGATTGCAATGGCTGCCGCCGCTGCTGGTGGTGATGGAGCAGCCTACTATAAAAGACACAGTGGAAAGTGGCACTTACTGGCAAAGACAAAGCAGGAGCTGCAGGAGCCCTGCGAGCGAATGGGCGTCACCGGGGAGTAGCCCTTGCCGGGCACCCGGTACGCCCGCCAGTCCCAGCTGGGGGGCAGGCTGGAGGGCAGCACCCGAACCGAGCAGGTGTTCGTCTCCGTCGACCGTTTGCTTCGTCCTCCAGAGGAGGTCACATTTTCTGCCGCCTCATATTCTTCGTCAACTGTTGAATTTAGGTCAGTCCGCCTGCCGATGATCGGGTTGAGGAACTTCTCGATGAACTCTTTGTGCGTCTGAAGAGGAAAAGAAGGGTTTAGTATAACATTTTAAAATGTTGTTTAAATGTTCGTACATAGGCAGCCAGGGGCGTCAGGCCGATTCGGGTGACATTGAGCCCTTGCTTCCGCTTCAGCAGACACTCCACGGTGGTGCGGGCGATGAAGCGAATGTTGCCCACCAGGGCGCGAATGCGGTGGAGGATGGTGGTGAGCAGGCCGTCCTCAAGGACGTCCTGGTACAGTTTCTGCAAAAAGAAAGGTTTTTAAAACTTCGAAATTTTAAAACACCCGAAACTTACGAAAAAGTGGCGCACCACATCGCCCAGCGTCCGCTTGAAGAGATTGACCTTCACCTCCTTGATGCTGTCGCTGTAGCAGGCCTTCAGGTCGCCATCAGCGGCCAGCTTCTTCAGCACCTCAGCCGCTTCCGGGACGATCTGGTCAAAGGCGAGCTCGCGCTCCTTGTGCAGCCGCTCAATGACGCGCTCTATTAAAAGAGGCGGCGGCGGCGGTGCTTCAGAAGTATTTCCATACAAAGTTCCATTGCTGCCTAGCAGTTCATTATTGTGGGCTCTGGCGAGGTACTGCAGCCGCTTCTGAAGACGGGCAAAGAGCGAGTCGGAGAAGGCGTCGGTAAGGGGGCTGCTGGTAAAGGAAAGTGTGAGGAAAAGGATGAAAAAGGGAATGAAGAGCAGCCTGGTGGTGAGGCAAACTGGTGGTGGTGGCTTCATGGTAATCAATCACACAACCAAAAGGACAGAATGAAAGTTTAATAGTGGATAGAGGATAGAGAGCTTTAATATGAGCAGGTGATTAGCAGGATGATGTGGAGGTGGCAATCGAGCAAAGCGAAAGCGGGGATCAGATACAGGTCAACAGCGACAGGTAAATCACAGGTAAAGCGAGGAAGAGGGGATATAACAGTTTGATATAGTTTGATTGGGCACACTACGTTCACTACTACAACTTCACTACTACCACTGCCAGTAGTGTCTAAGAGTCTACACATCTTTTTATGCCATTTTCGGTTCGCCCAGTCAATTTCATGCGTCTGCAAGCGCAATCACCAGCATCACCAGTACCATCAGCAGCTATTTCGCCTGTATCAATTAGCCTTGATTCTGCTCTGCTTTGCTGATGCTCCCACCGCCGCAGCTGCTGCTACACTTTCCGCCGGTGCGCGCTCCATCAGCTCTCCTCTTCCATTTTCATCCACGTTCCATCTCCCTCACCAAGACCTGCAAACACACAGTTTACTAATTAGCAATTAGGGGCTACACAGTTTGTGGCATTTTAGGCAATGCGCAAACCGACAATAATGCAAATGCAAAATAGATGGCAAAATAGCGTAAATGGTACGTACCGAAAGATGATGATGATGATGATGATGATGATGAAGACAGGGCAGGAAAACAATTAGCCACGGCTGACTGGAGAAATGTAACTGGCTGACGGGGTAGTGCTGCTGACGAAAGCTATTTGGGGTGATGGTGGTGGTGATAGTGGTGGTGATGATGTCAGGGCGAGGATGTTCCATTTTTAGGTGACGAAGCAGACGTCTTGAGGACCTCCTGCTTCGCCCCTCCCTTCACCATCTTCCTCACCTTGGCCAGACTGTAGAGCAGCGACTTGGAGAGGCCGGCGGTCAGCAGCCCCTTCACCGACTGCGTCCAGCTGGAGCGAAAGACAATGGCCGCTATGGCCGCCTTCAGGTAACTGCGGTAGGTCAGGTCAAAGGCCAGTCGCCGCAGAAGGTCGTCCAGGTCGAGGCGCTCCAGGGCGCTCTTTCGCAGCGTACTGGAGGTGGTGTTCGCCGCCAGCCACTCCCGACACAGCCCGTGCTGGACGGTCTTCGGTAGGAGGTTCAGGTGCCAGAGGGTGGCCGTGGGGCTGGTGTTCTGGTGGTAGTGGCCGCTGGCCGGCGACCAGGAGACGAGGTCCTTGAGGAGGTCGCTGGCGAGGAGAGGGCCGTAGAGCGCCCGGAAGGCGGACACCTGGGGGTGGACAATCTTGGCCACCTTGTTGCGGTCCTCGCCGAAGGTCATGCGAAAGTCGCCGCTGTAGGAGAGGCCGGCGATGCTGAGGTAGAGGTCCTCCTCGGTGAAGCGCTCCGCCTGGAGGAGGAGGGCGGCGTGCAGGGCGCTGGCGGTGTTCATCTGCAGGGCGTTCGCCAGGTCGACGTTCTCCTTTGCTTGGTGAAGAAGGAGCGTCGGTTTGTGAAGTCGGCCCGCAATGTAAAGGGTCTCCCAGTCGAGCAGGTCGTTGAGCAGGTCGGCGGTGCTGATGACGCCGTACTTGATCAGCTGAGGAGTTTGACTGTGGTCCTGGTCCCGGTGGTCCTGGTCCACCAGGTCACTGAGGCCGCCGGGCACCTCCACCAGGGTGTTGTAGAAGATTTTGGCGCCAAAGTGCTGCTGCGCGGAGGCGATCCACCGCGGACCGAGCGCCCGCATGGCGCCCGAGTAGTGCGCCCGGTTCAGCGAGAGGTTCTCGCGGTGCCACTCCAGCGGCCGGTCCACCGCCAGCACCAGGTCGATCATCGTCCGCTCCGGCGGTGGTGGAGGTGCCTTCTTCAGGGCGATCGGGTTTGCCTGATGTACCGAGGAGTTGCCCAGTAGGAGTCGCTGCTCAAAGACCGCCGAGCCGTAGGCGAAGGCGTAGGAGACCTCCTCCAGGCGCGGAAAGAGCGACAGCAGCGGCTTCAGCCTGGCCGCGTCGCGGAGGATGGTGGAGGTCATCTGGGAGATATCTTCTGGTGAAGAACAAAGATGAAACTTCGAGAGAAATAGAACCGGCGAGAAGAAAAACACGTGAGAAAGTGTGAGAGATGATGTAAACAAATGAGGCTCCGCTACTTCGGCACAAGGCGGCGCCAGCCGCTCAGTGCAAATATCAGAAACTTTTTGGGAAGCAGAGTTGGGAAATGTTCCCGGGAAGGAAGTTAATGTGCTTTTTACAAGTTCTCCCCTGGGAATTTTGTTTTGGCCATATCTCGAGAACCGTTTAAGATACGACCAAAAGCGTCAGAGCGTTTGTGTAGACCAATGATTGGAATTTTTCAAGTTTAAATCCGAAGTCCCAGCATGTCTCATGCTCGAGAAAACGGCAAAAAACTGATTTTAAACTTTAAAATTTTGTATTTCAAAAACTACCAAGCCGATTTTTGTAATTCTTTTTGCGAACTGTTTCAAATGACTGGTTAATTAATTGACAATAACAGTTGTTTGCAGTTGATGCAATTTTCTTATCAAAATAGAAATCTAAAAATTTTAAAGCAGTTTTTAACAGTGAAGCATTGCCTAAATCAAGTTGAAACCTAGCTAGAAATGTGCGCCAGGCGATTTTCTTTAAGATTGCCTTTTGTTCCACGCTCTAAAATAAACAGATCACTAAGATAACCAAGTTTTAAAATTTTAGGGCGTGGTTAGCAACATTTCGAGCAATTGCACCATTTCGGAGAGATGTCTTTGCCCTGGACAAGTCTCCGAACGAGCACATGAACGAAAACTGCACTGTTTTTCTGGGCGGAGCTAGCAGCTCATGCCCAAGTACAAAACACCCACTTTGGACCCGATTTTCACCCTTAAACTTTGCCGTTTTGAACCGGGGTTTGTTCCTATCCTCTTATTTACATTCCTAACTTTTATTTGATGTCCTAAATGCTAGCGGTCAAAATGAGAATTGCCTAAGAATTTGGATGTGCCATCTTTGCTTACATTGATGCTGACCCGCTTCTGTCAGCATTTAACTCCGCCCCTTTTTGAGCAAACCTCCTTAGAAAGAAGTTCTTGCTTGCCGCCCCACTTTCATCCATCAAGCGCGTCTACATCCTTGGAAGGTTCACCCGAAGATCACCACCACCACCACCACTACTTTAACTGATTTCATCATCACGAAGAGCAACAGCATCACCACCACCACCATCAATTGAAGTCAATCCTGCTGGCTCATTTCCCTCACTCACCTTTGCGCGGCACTGATTGGCTTTGGCGGCGGTCCATTTGCCTCATTTCCTAATGATCTTCGCCCTTCTTGGCTCAGCGCGATCACCACACGCTACCACTACCGTCGTCATTACCACCGCAATGGCAACACCAAACATGGCATCAGCATCACCGTCAACATCATCATCAGCATCAGCAAAATCGCAAATGTCGCTGCATTCAGACGAAATTTTCAACTCTTTTCCCCAACAATTTTCATCATGTGGTGGTGGTGGTTAGGTAAGTGCCTCCCCCCCCCCCCCTGCTACCACCAACAAGAAATTCTCTATAAAACATCCTAATTAAGTGCTTTTTTAAGTGATGATGGTGGTGGTGGTGGCCAACATTTTTTGGCATTTGCCTCAGTTCCGCCTGTGATACTCAACTCTACTCACTCTGCGTTTGATAGAAACGCAAATCGAACCTAACCAAGAGCACAGCAACAGCTTTCATTGTTGATAACAATAACAGCAGCAGAAATGAAACATTTTCCGAGAGTTCTACTTCTCCTCTTCATTTCCCTCTTCTTTTCTACCGTCACCTCCGACCCCCTGGACCTTCTGCCCGACTACGTGAAAACCGAAGATGATACCAGCAGCAGCCAAACCAACAGCAGCCGCATCTCCGAGTGGACGGAACGCCTAGCGGAGCTCTACTGGTCGACCTTTGGCCGACTGACACCGCTTCGCCGGCTGGAGCACCAGATCGCCCGGTACGGCTTCCGCCTGCGCGTCCACTACGGCTGGCGCAACATCACCGGCCTGGGGCTGCACCAGTTCCCGCGGGTCTGCGCCCCTCGCATCGGCTGCATCCAGCTGGGCATGACCGCGGAGAATGTGAGCGCCGCCTTCGAGGCCTCCAAACGACTTCGCATCAAGGTCCTCCAGTACCTCTTTCTGCCCTTCTCCCCGGAGAAGATGCGCACCCGCTTCTTCGCCTACCGAGCCGAGGCGCCCGACACCGAGGTGGAAATAGTGCCCACCAACGCCTCCACCTTCCGCGGAGTGGTCGACCCGAGCAGGCGGGTGGTGGTGCTGACGCACGGCTTCACCGACCACTACCACAAGGAGGGGCTGCAGTCGATCAAGGGGTCGCTGCTGCGCTTCACCAAGGGCGAGGTGGGCACGGTGATCATGGTGGACTGGCACCGGGGCAGCTACTTCGCCGCCCTCAAGAACTTCACCTCCGACGACTACTACACGCAGGCGGTAGCCAATACCCAGGTACTAAACTTTTTCATTATCAGTACTACTACTAAATGTACCTCATCAAATGACTGCAATTTGCCAGTGTTACCTAATCGATTACCTAATGTACCTTTTTCCTCAATCCTTAGGTAATCGGCCGGCAAATAGCCGATCTGGTGAACGAGCTCAAGCTCAACATCGGCCTCGACCCGGCCACCAATGTCTACCTGGTGGGGCACTCGCTGGGCGCCCAGACGAGCAGCGTCGCCGGCCGCTGGGGCCAGAAAACGTTTGGCTGGAAGGTGGGCCGTATCACCGGCCTCGACCCGGCCGGGCCCTTCTTCTACCTCTTCGGGAACTTCCTGCAGGCCGGTGACGCCGCCTTCGTCGACATCATCCACACCAGCGCCTTCAGGGTGGAGGCCGATGCGGGCCTGGGCCGTCTGGGCTACCCCACGCCCACCGCCGACCTGGACTTCTTCCCCAACGGCGGCACCGACCAGCCCAACTGTGAACTGGCGCCGGGGGAGGTGCCCGACCCGGCCGCCCCCTCCTGCATGCACCAGTCGGCCCTCTGGTTCTACGATGCCACCCTGAACTCCACCTCCGACCGGTGCTCCTTTCCCGCATACCCGGCCACCAGCTACAACGCATTTCTAGAGACGGTAGAAGGAGGAAATTTGAAGAGTACCACTTCCGACACGGTCATGGGCTACTGGGCGAACACCGAGGCGAGAGGAGCCAGGTATCTGCTCACCGGAAAGCACTTTCCCTACTGTTTGACTGGAGAGGAGGAGGTGGAGGAATAAAGGAGGATGATAAGAGAGTTCGAAGTGTTCGAAATCTGTGGGAGGGATATAAAAATGAGAAGTCTTTTGTGTCTGTTTTTTTAAAACACAATGGTCGCTTTTGATGATCTGATCATTGGAGCGATTCTCGTCCTTTTTGCCGTCTTTCTCGTGGTGGCCATCATTTTCGCCGTCTGTTGTGCTGGTGATGAGAAGAGGGCTGCTGCTGCTGCAAGAACTCCCAAAACTCCCGGGTCAACAACTTCTGAAGAGGACCACCCCACCACCACCTCACCGAAAAGAAGAAAGAAAAAAGCTAATCGCCGGCAAAGTGCTCAGGACACAAAGAGGCAGAAAAGGCGAAAATTGTGAATAGTTGTCCCGATTCGCAATTTACCGATTCGCATTATACTGTCCTCTTCTTTTTACTTGCGATTTTCAGTCCAATCAGCAAAAGCAAACTCAATTGAGAAAGTGTGAAGCACACTTCTCCATTTGCATCTGATTTCGGCTGCGTCGTCTGATTTGACTATTGACGACCGGAGATTTTTTGACGCCGCGCATTCTTTACTGGAACGGGGAAAAGCGGCAAAATCGGAATCGCAAGAATCGTTTTGCAAATTTAATTTAAGATGAATTTAAATTCAGCACAGCACCAAAACGGGAAAATAGGAATAGGATGAGATGAGATGAGATGCAAGTGAGGAAAAAGGAATTTAGCGGCAGCAGCATCAGCATCAACATCAGCAGTAAATTCACACTAAATTCAGCGTCTGAATAACATTCTTTGCCACCATTTCTTGTGTTGTGTTGTGCTGCACACTGTGTTCCAGAAACCAGCAGCAGCAGAAAAAAGAGGAAAAGAAAAATATTTTGAGAGCCAAAGAACACAGAACAGTTCAGTACAGAAGTGCGTAAACAGGACAAGGTAATTTAAATAAATCTCCATCAACTGAAAACGAACTGCCTGCCTGAAAAAGAGAGAATAGACAACAAATTAGAAAACGAGAGCACAAAAAGAGGAAAGGAAAGGGAATGGGAAAGGAAGGCTAATGGAAATAAATTGCCATTGAATTGGCCCGGCTGCTAAACGGACAGCAAACGCTGCAGAGTCGGAACTGAACTGAGAACAAGAGAAATTGGAGGAAATCAATTGAGACAGACAATGCCGAGATAGATAGAGTAAGTCACACATTTGTTGTTGTCTAATGGTTTCAGGCAGGAATTGTGGAATAGTACCAACAGCAGCGAATTTCGAATCACAAACTGTGCCTGTGCCATTAATCTTTCTCACGCTCCTCTTTTCGCTCTTCTTCTTTCTCCCTGCACCACTCGATGTCTCTGTGGGTTTGCTTGCTGCTGCCAGAGAACCCGAATCTTCAAGCTGGGAATATTCAGGGAGAAGGGAGGGGAGGAGCTAGCCGATTCTCTCTCTCTCTCTCTCTTTTCTATTCTGTGCTTTCCCAATTCTCTTTCTCTCTCTCTTTCCCGACAGTGGTATAAAATAAAGTGCCCGAACTGCAGTGTACGGCAGTGTCGTACCAGACAGTCAGACTGTGCAAGCGCTAGCAAGCACACAATTTCGCTGATCTCAACACATTTGTTTCAATCTCTCTTTTTTCGCCAACTGTTTTGTTTTGTTCGGTATAACTTTTTTTTGTACTTTTCGAGCTTCAACCCCTTCACACAGGCAGTTTTTCGGTGCTATCCACCTACTTCCGAGAATTTTTTTGCTGTTGTTTAGTGTTATATCACCTTTGAGTGGTTGCACTAAATTCAGTGCACCAACAGCACTGAATTCTGTTTTTCTTGTTACAAAAAATCATTTTCTTCTCTACCTGTTTGTCCACCGACTTTTCTCAACTACTAAAACTGAATTCCCATTCGTTCATTAGCCGACATTGTTGCACATCTTCATCACTCCGAGTTTCCGTCCACTACAAAGCTAGTACACGTCACTTGAACTTTCTCGCATCTGTGGAATGTCATCTTTTTCCTCATCTGAACTGACTGGTAATTCTCTTTCTCCCCTTGCCATTCCATCTCTGTCCTTCTCTTTTAGTCCATCTCTGTCTCTTCTATTATTGCATTAATCACATTGACTAGTTGGGTACAGCGGCAATTAACTTGCAGCATCAGCTAATTGGTCGACAGTGACGTGCAGCAGCAGCAGCAGTCTGCACACAGTGTGACACTTCACTGCACTGTAGTGCACCCTCATTGACCAGAACCAGACCAGAGAAAGAGTGTTCCCGAGAACAGTCAGTCAACTCACTGTCAAGTCGCGTCAAACGGGCCAGAGTGAGTGATGAGTAGACAAACACACTGGCAAAGTAAGCAAAGCACAAGCACAACCACTTTTATTCAGTTGACTAGTCAACTAGCCAACTAGTGACTTCCAGTCGCTCTCAGTGGCTGCCAAAATTAAATTGCATGACGACCAATGGAAGTGTGTGCCTGTGTGTGCTTGTGTGTTGCAACTATTAGTGCTCTTGTGAACACACTTTGCTTTGTGCTTTGTGCTTTGCTGTGTGGCATTGCGCCATTTGCCAAAATAGCTGTAGTAAATTGGTGAGCAAGCAGGCACTTGCCATTCAGTGCCAGACTGCTGCTGCTGGTCTGCTTGACTAGAGTGCAGAAAGAGAAAATATAAAGGAAAAGAGAAAGGGAAAGAACAAGTGGCCCCGTGAATTAATGCTCAATAAATGAATGAGAGAATAAGAGAGAATAAATAAATAGAGCACAAGAGCACACTGAATGGAATGGCCAGCTGTACAGTACCAGAATGTGGAACGGCAGTGTTGTAGCAATGTGAGCCTAATTACCACTGCATACCATTTGAGTGCCAGTGAGTGCTCTCTCTCTCTCTCTCTCTCTCTCTCTCTCTTCGTATGAACTACCTAGGACAATCAATCATTGCAGGTCGACAGCATCAACAGCTCTAACACTGTCCACCTTACCTTCTTTCGAAGTAGTATTCACCTCGAGAGTGAGTGGCACTTCTCTCCACTTCTCTGTCCAATTTGATTACCCTTTGCTCTGGTGCTGCTGCTGCCAAACCACTGCCATCATTTTCATTCAGGCAGTCATTTCTGACAGGCTGCTAAATAAAATTGCTGTTAAATAAATAACAGTGCACACAACAGCTCTCTCTCTCTCCTTCTCCCCTCTCTTCTGCCTCTTCTGCTTGTCTGTCACTCCTCCTCAGCGTGTGAATTGTAAATTAAATCAAAATTCCAAATTCACTGAACACTCGATTGCCGTCAAGAGGAGAAGAGAGGGGAAAGTGAGGGGCTGAGGAACAGCATTGAAGGCAAATCAAATGTGAACAGTGCAGTTGCAGTGCTCTCTACTCTAGGATGCACTTAATTTAATATCACGACCAGCCAGCCAGCCAGCCAGCACTACCACCATTCAATAGAATCTACCAGAATCTTTTCGGGCCTTTATTTATTTACATCAACAGAAATGGCAGCAGCAGCAGCAGCAGCAGCAGCATATTCAGATGGACTGAAGGGACTAGAAAAGACACGAGAGAGGAAAGAGGGAATATAAGAAAATAAAAGGGAGAGAGAGTAAGAGGCAAACAGATGTCGACAGAGTGCTGCTAAGCCTGCTGCTGCAAGTCAGTGTTTTGTGCAGTACTGTCTGTACTGCCAAGTCCCCAATCTGTCTGTTTGTATTGAAAATATGTCTAATTGATGGACAGCAGAAGCAGCAGTAGTGGTGGGCATCAGAAAGAGCAGGGGACACTTTCCGTACTTATATATTTTGCCAGGAGATTATATGAAAAGAAAGAGAATGGGAGCAAGTGCGAGTGCTTCCTGAGGCACCACCAGCAGCACATTTGCCCCTTCCTTCCAGTTTGGAAGTCTACTAAATAATGTAGACAGTGTCTAATGTGGAAGCATTCGCACTTCTTTCCTTCTTTGTGTTTCGTTTTGTTTCAAAATTTAGTGTATCGATTCGAGTGTGCTGCAGTGGTAGTGCAAACACACACACAGTAAAATTGAGTGTAATCTAAACAGTAGTGCTCGGTGGTCGATACTTTACAGCAGTTAGCAGTGCACTACTTCTTTTTGAAATGCAGCGCCTTGGTAATTAATTGTCACGACACTGACTACACTTGCACAAAGAGGCATAAAGAGATGGAGATTGCCATCACGATTGTCTAAAAGAGCATGAGTAATCGGAGTACATAAGAGAGAAAGCTCATATCTGCCTTTTTTCATCATCAAATAGAAGTGCACCCATTTTCTGCATTGTGTGCAGCTGATCTGTGATAAGAAGCAAACAGTAGCAAGGACAAAGACAGTTTAAATTAAAAGTTAACAACAGAAACAACAACAGAGACCACTTATCTTCCCTCATCATGTCCGACTCCGAAAAGAGCAGTAGTTGGAGCACAGCAAATATCATCAGAATGTCCTCATCATCCCTGCGGCACCACTACCATCACCACCATCACCACCATCATTACCACTATCCTCATCACCCTCAACCACATCTTCATTCCAATCTTCATCTTCATTCCCATTACCAGCACCAGCACCTTCCCTCCCTACTCTTCCTGACACTTCATCTTCTACTTCTCTTCAGTGTGGTGGTGGTGGCCAGCACAAGTAAATTAAATTCCAACGGTCCACAGCAGCAGCAGCATCAGTCCAGCAGTGTCCATTTGCCGACGATTGATGGTAAGTAGAGGAGTGAAGGAATGGAACACACAGCTGGGAATAGCTCTGTCTGCTGCTGCTGCAGCAGTTGAGCAATAAAGCAGTCGCTTCCATAATATATGGCCTGAGTGTTTTCTCAGGAAAACGGAAAAGAGGGGGAGGGAAAGATGAAAATGAAAATGAAAAGTGATAAGTGTGAGGGGATGGCAAAGACCACAGACATTAGCACAGAGAAAAAGAAAGTGAGAATGAGACAAGGTCAGTGCTTACCACTACCATCCTCAACTGCTAAATTGGTTGTCTGCCTGCAAAATCAACAATAGAATGAGGAGAAGGAGGAGGCCCAGAGAGACACTTCCCCTGCCATCCATCGTCGCCCATTCATTGCCTCTTCCGCTATTATTCATTGCCTCCTAATGCAGATGATGTAGAGGGGAACGGGGAAGGGAATGATGTGGATGGGAATGGGATGATGGGATGATGCCATCACCACCACCACCAGAAGCACTACAAATGACCGGAATTTTAAGTGGCACACTCTGAAGGAGCAGAGCAGAGCGAGAGGACCATTAGCAGGCACCCACCAAATGACCTTTTCGGTACAGAGGGAAAAGAAAGAGAAAGAAAGAGATGTTCTGATAGTGTGGGCTCTAGGCAGCAGCAGCACTAAACCTTGTCAACTTCTCTTCCCTTCCCTTTCCCTTTGGCTGGGGCTTATATTGTTTGTCTGCTGCTCTTTGGCACAGTAGTAGTGCACCAGCACTGTGACAGCAGCCCAGCAACAAATCACATGATTGTGCACTTTTCCTCCTCCTTCTCCTCTCCTCCTCCGTTAATCTGTCAAAAGTTGTGCGCTGCCGTTTTTAATTTTAAAGTCTCATCTCTGGCAGTCAACAATTGCCCAGAAAGAGAGCAAAGCAAAGAACAAAGAACAAAGCGAGTACGACAACAGGCAACCAAACAAAAGACTAAATACGCAGAGACGCGGAAAAAGCAAAAGAGAGAGAGAGAGAGACAAATAGAAAACAGCAGTCAAAAAGAAAGAGAGAGAAGGCACAGGACAGTGAACATGAAAATGACATTTTGACGGCTTTCCTCGGAATCGGCTTCAGCAAAGAACGGGAGAACAGGCAATAAATTAAACAGTGCTCAAACAGGACAGGGCCGACGCTTTCATTTAATTTCCTATAGCTAAAAATAAGACAATTATGATTGCCTTCAGCATTTAGTGTGTTTCTAGTAGTTAACTAAGCCTACTACTTTTTTTCCTATTCCTCTCTTATGAAGGTCACATCGCCTCCATATCAACTTCCTCCCACTCCTCCCCAACAACTCCCTCATCCCATCCCTCATCCCAATCCTCATCCCAATCCCAATCCTCCTCCTCCCTGGGATGCACCGCTCCCGAGGTGCTGGTCAACGGCTCCCCATCTGCCTCCATCGGCGGCACCGTCAACGGCGGCCCAATGGGCTCCATCAGCGAGATTCAGTTTGTGGGCATTGTCACCGCTGCTGCTTCAGCTGGAACAGCTGGAAATCAAACCGGAAAAGAAGGCCACCCACCGACAACCCAGAAACGAATCTGCAAGATCAAGTGCCTCAACGGCTTGTGGATTGGACCGCTCTGTGCACTGCAGAATGGCAAGTCACTGTGCCAAAAATAAAAGCTATCTTTTCCCATTAATCCCATTTTTCCCCTCTAAAAAACAGCCGAACTATTCGAGCCCATTCTCCGGCCCTGCAGCGTGCCCTCCATCGGCAATGCCACCATCAGCGAGGTGTCCGGTCCTGGACCGGAAGCGGCGGCGGCAGAAAAAGGAGGAGGAGGGGCTGAAGTTAGCAGCAAAGATTCCGAGGAATCAACCACTACTGCAAACAACCGCCTCCTCCCTCACGGGAGCATCATCCGCGTCAGCTGCCGCCCCCTAGGCGAGTACCGCCTGCTGGGAACGGGTGAGCTGAGCTGCGTCGACGGCCTCTGGAGCGGCGCCCAGCTGCCCACCTGTCAGTTGACAACGATGCACAGCAACTTCTCGGTTGGGAGTCCGCCCACCATTCTCTACACTCTCCTCGATGGGGCAGATTTGGGAACTGGGGAAACTTCCGGAGAGATACCCGGAGTGGGCGTCGACAGTCACGGCAGACTAGTGGTTCCGCCCACCTCGATGCTCCACCTCGACTGTCTCTTTCTGAAGAGCTTCGGCCAGCCGAGGTGGACGGTGGTGAGGACGGGTGAGGGCGAGGAGGAGGAAGATGATGACGAAGGAGAAGAAGGTAGTGTACCCAAAAGACAGAGCAAAAAGAGCAGAAGGTAAGAATTCAATCAAAATTCCCTAGAATGAATCTCTAATCAAATTTTCCTCTCAGAGCGGAAAACACCGGCTGGGCCATCAGCTCCTCCGCTGGCTTCTCGCAGTACCGCCTGGCGCTGTACAGCGCCAGCAGCGCCGACTCCGGTCGCTACACCTGCCACACGCCCAACGGACTCAGCAATGACATTGAGCTGGTCGTCAAAGGTAAACTAATTAATCAAGAGCATAAGTGATCAAATTAAGCGAAAATTCCCTTTAGACGTCCAGTGCCCACCAATGGAGTCGGTGATGGAGCAAGGGGGCGACCGGCACCGGGTGCACTCCATCAGCGGCCGGCGAATGAACGACCGCGTCAAGTTTGGCTGCCTGCCCGGGTACCAGCTGCTGGGCGCCAGGGAGTCGGTGTGCACCGCAGATGGGCGCTGGTCGAGGGCGGTGCCCCGGTGCGCCCCCGTTCGATGCCCCATCAGTCCTGACCGCCCTCTCGACTCGAAGCTCTTCATCGAGGTCCACGAGGGCTCCAACAACAATGACAGCAGCAGCAGTACTCTGGACGCCCTCTCCTGGCTGAGCACCATCAGCAGCAGCAGCAGCCCCTCCGGCAAAGAGAGTTGGGCGAGCGTGGGCACGAGCATCAGCTTCCGGTGTGCCACTGGCTACCGAATGATCACCAATGGTGAAAGTGGACAAAGTAGTAACAGTGGCACTACACAGCTGGTGGTCAGCTGCACAGCAGAGGGACGGTGGTCAGCGGACTTTCCCAAATGTCAATGTAAGTAGGATTTTCTGGGAAAAGGAAAGGACCGATATTGACCGGGAAATAGCAGCAGTGGTAGCTGCAAATTAGAAGTGCGGCAGAAAGAAGAAGAAGAAGTGAGTTGCCGATTGCGAGGAGTACACGAGTATGTGAGAGAGCAGCCAATTAGAGCTGTGTAGACGGCACTGAGGAAAGGAAAAGGAATGAATAGAACGGGAAGAAAGAGAGGAGAGGAGATACTAGGCAAGTGGAACTACCACCAATACGGCTGCCTATGTGGTGGGCACGCCAGGGTGCACACAACGGCCATTCAATGGAATGGACAGTAGCAGTGGAAGAGCAGAGCACTAATGAGATCGTATTGATGCGGCCAATAGATTGAGGCAGGCAGGCAATGCTGCAATGCTGTGCTGTGCTCTGCTGTCTGCCTAAATCAGAGCTTAGAATCAGGCGACAATTGACAGTAAAGTGAGGGAAAGGAAAAAAGAAGAAGAGGACAATCAATGGCGCCCGAGGAAGGGAGAGAGAGAAAGCTATTGCATTAGTAGCAGTGTGCTACCACAGATTTTTTCCAACGCACTGAACAGACACTGAAGGGAAGGGAAAGGAAAGGAAAAGTAGAAAAAAAAGAAGAGAAGTTAATTCAATACAAATGACAATCAAAAGAGTAAAAGCTAAAGCAGAGGCAGACTGCCTGAAAGAGATAGCAATGTGAGCAGCAGTGAGCAGTGCAGTGCCAATTGATTGGCCAATTGACGGGAAAAGCGGAGATAGATAGCTGGTGAATGTGTGTTCAGTGCGATATCAGCCCCAGCATGCTAATCAATTAAATCATTTCCCCTGTTTCCCTGCAGTGATCGTCTGCCCCGCTCCCAGTCCTCCCTCGCAGGGCTCGATGACCGAGGCGGGCCCCGCCCCCGACCGGCGGTACCTGTTGGGCGACTTTGTGCAGTTCCAGTGCGCCAGTGGCCACCTGCTGAAGGGGGCGGCGGTGAGCAGCTGCCAGGCGGACGGCACGTGGAGCGCCCAGACGCCGCTCTGTGAGTACTTCCGGTTCAGGAGCATGAGCATAAGCCTAAGCCTAAGCTAACCCTTCCTCTCCCCCTGCAGGCATTCCAGTCTGTCCCTATCCGAGTTCCCTTCATCACGGTCACCTCCTGCCGACCAAGGTGCAGTACGAGGCGCTGGAGAAGGCGACGGTGGTCTGCGAGCGGTCGTACAGCAGACAAATGTCCTCAAGTACTTCAAGTACTTCCTCTTCCTCGAACAGCATCATCTGCCTCTCCGACGGCACCTGGAGTGACAGTGTGCAGTGTGTCCGTCGCTGAAAAGAATTCCCAACTTAATACTCAAACACTGTACAACTATTCAATTCAATACTGATCAATACCACTCTGTTCATATTATTACCATTCATCACCACCATCTTCAACTCTGTACATTTCTGTGCCTAATGTGATTGAGTATTTCAGAAACACGTCGACACACTTTTACCAATAATAATATAAATACCAAATAAAGGAAAGAAACTGAAAAGAAATGAAAAGAGAGCACTCTACTTTACTCTACTTTCACTTTTCAATTGACAGAACATTAAAGTCAACGACAATTTAATTGCCAGTCACGTTGGCGAAAGGGAAGTGGTAAGCGGATGAAATAGTCAGTCAGTCAAAGCTGAAGAGATGAGGATGAGGACTTAGTGGTGCGATGGCTAATGAAATGCAAAAGTGGAAAGAAGAAGATACAGCACAGCAGAGCACACACTTTTGATACGATTTATATTCATTACCCTCTCTCTCTCAACTGACGGATTCAACGAGGGGCAAAAAGGAGGAGGAGGAATTGAGGTTCCCCAGCAAATATTCGCCTCAGCTTTTCTCCTTCTGCACAGTCTGCAATAATCTGCTTAATGCACAGCAGCAGCAGTGAATGCATTAAGCTGCCATCAATCACACACGCACACATCTCTCTCACTTCCCCTCAATAAAGGCTTTTAATATAAGCTGCCAACAGAAGAAAAAGCAAAAAAAGTAGAAAAACTGTCTAATAGAAAAAGAATGACTGACTAATAGAGGGGGGGGGGGAATGAGCTGAGAGAAACTCAGTCCCTTCAATCTCCGTGAAATTACCGCTTTATTACCGGGAAAAACAATTCAGGGAGAAAGAGAGAATGGCAGGTAGGCAGTGGTTGACAGCAGAGAGGAAGGAACAAATTGTAAAAAACATGAATAAAAATCTGAGTACTAGTTCGGAGAGAATGACATCAAAGCTGCGTGCTTTAATGAAGACTCTAAAAATAAATCTCGGCCCACAGAGGAGGAGGTGGTGGTGGTGGTCGATTCATCAGCCTCAGCTTTGCTTTGGGCTTTGGGCCTGTCAGAGAGGAAGAAGAGGAGGACGAGGACGAGGACGAGGCCGGGTGATCGATCAAAAGTTTGCGGTCTGCGAGCTGAAGAAGAAGAAGGCACACACACTGTGATTCAAAGACTGTACACTGTACAGCAGCAGCAATGTTCTGCTTTTGTCCTGATCTGCGTTCTGCTGCTGCTGCGGTCTGCCTCCCTCGATTGATGCTCGCCTGTCACCATCATTTCGGGCACTGGCACGACCGCAACGGGCTACAGCTACAAAAAAACACAGTTCAGACTCTAAAACATTAACAGCACACACACAGAGCAACCCTCGAGATTTTTTCAGTAGGCCGCCAGCTAGCAGTAAGCGAATCAGCAGAGAAATCCTTCAAATCATCACTTACAGGCGCTCAGTACAGGCCTGGGCATGGGCTGTCAAAGAAAAAGGCGAGGGAGAGAGATTGTAGGGAAATTGGGCCGCTCAAACTGCCGTCTGCGTCACTGCAGTGGACAGAGCTCTGGAAAAAGAAAATGCCTCACAGATGTGAGCTTGTGGCCTCTGCCTAAAGTCTGGTGCAAATCGAACTCATAGGCAGAGAGAACTGGCCCGTCACGCAAATCAGTGATATCGAATCAGTTTGGCTGCTGCTGGTGATATCGATGAGCATGGGCTTAGCATGGCTGAACACGGGAAAGCTTTTAATTGAAAAGAAGAGAAGGAGGAGAAGGAGGCAAAGTCCCAGACTACTGATGCTGCTGTATGCGTCACAGAGTGCGCGCAAAGATTGCTCGCCATCGATCAAAGAAAAAAGAAAAGGAAAAAGAGGAAAAAGAAGAAAGAGAAAAGAAAGAGCAGTCAGCTTAGACAGGCTCAGCTGAAGAAAGGAAAGAAAAGGAAAGGAATAGAATGGAATGTGTGTGTGTGTTCAATCGAGGGAGGAGAAGGAAAGGAAAGGGAAGGAAGGGGATAAAGACAATGCCTGCTCAACTGCCTGCAAATTGAATTAGCAGGGACAAGCTCGGCTTGGAAGCTTTAGAAGACGCCCGTACAATGTCCTTTCCACTGTCGTACACTGACTTTGCCTTTCTTCATTCATTCAGTGCTGTATCACTTGTGCACTAGGCACTAGTAGTAGTTTGTGTCACCTAATTCGCCATACGCAAATGGATCGATAAGAGAGGGACGAGTACAAAGGAAGAAGAAAAATGAGCAAAAAGAAAGAGAGAGAGAATTACGAGGAAAGAGAGGGAGGGACAGCACTGGAAACACAAAAAAAGGCCAACAGCACGAGAGAGCAGAGGGAAATTGGGCGAACATGCCGACTATCGATTGAGCAGATCAGGGAGGAAAGGGGGGCTGGTACTGCTGCTGGTAGACATGGCGCTATTTAATTGAAAAATGAAGATATGCCAAGATTAGGTTGGCTGGCTGAAGGAAAATGGTACAGCTATATTAGCATGTACAGTCGGCAGTGATCATCAACTGACTTGCACTCACCCACAGTGCACACTGTGTTCACTCTGTCTCGGTCTCTTTCAGTACCTCTCTCAGCACTTTAAATTTCTACAGCCTTCAATATCGCCTGCAGTGCCAACCAGAAAAGTGAATGAATGGAAAGGATTGGAAAGAGGAGGAAAGGGAAAAAAGAAAAAAAATCAATGAACCTAGTTGATTTATGAACATGGAAAGAGAAGGTGGAGGAGGAGATAAAGGGCAAATCAGGTTAAATGAAAAATTAATTTAATGTGAGTCACGGTGTGCTGTCTACTGTCTGCACCGATTGCCGTCTGCACCTTGCAATCAAACGAGTCTGGGGCAAAGCAACACACTTTTACAAAAGACCCTGACTTTATACCTGAATTAAAAAGAAGAGCATTGAGCGGGCAAAGTGCTTGTTTTGATTCCTCAGCACTACAGTTTTTTTGTCTAGTCTCTAAAAAGCGATCACATCAGCCCGCAGCAGTCGCAAACAGTTGAAACACAGCGCACAGCCCAAAACTTGAGACAGATTCTGGTTCGATACAGAAGAGAGAAGAGAGAGAAGAGGTACAACAATATTAAATATTTGCTCATCTCAAAAGTCTCGGCAAAGCAAATATCCATTTCAACATGAGACCAGGAGAAGAAGTAGGAGAAATGAATTCGCTTGCCTACACTTTAACAATAACCAGTCAGTGGAGGAATACAGAAGGGAAGAGCAAAGTCAATAGAGACAGGCATGGAAAGAATAGAAAATGGAATGGACCAAATGGAAAAGTGGAAAGAGAGGAAAAAGAAGAAAATGGCCAATGGAGAGGAATCAAAAGGGAACAACAGAGCAGCAGCATCAGCAGCAGCAACAACCAAATTAAGACAAAAGTTAGCCGACACCAAGGGCAGTCGAGCAGAAGAGGAGAAGACAGAAGAAGAAGACAGAAGTGAAAATGAAAGCCCCGGACAGGACAGTCAACAAAGGAAAATAAGAGAACATTTGCTGAACAAGAGGAAGACAGCGAGATGAAATGGACGAACTGTCCTGGGCACACAAACTCTTCCAAAGTGATCATTTTCACTTCAAAATTATGACTATAAGGGCCCAATCAATAGGGGAGCAGGGAGCTCGCTGACATTCCAAACACACACACATTTTTCAACAAGGTACCCTCGCTCCCCTTCAACAAACAACAAATACAAAATAAGAGTCAAGCGCATAGGGGTCCTCTCTCATGGAATTGTGATCTGCTCATCAAACAAACTATGCTTTTAATAATAAAATTCCATTTAAATTGAAAAGAGAGGTCTTTTTAGTCGAAAGAAAAAAAGAAAGTGAGAAAGAAAGGACATCAGCAGCAGTGGTAGCACTGGGGCAACCCACGCCAGTTGACAATGAAAACAAAGGCCGCACACAAAAAGTGAAAAAAATGCAGTGCAGCGAAGCTACCCGCATACTAGCCCCTTCTTCTATTTTTCGGGAGGAAGGAATCGTCAAACAATGCTAATATATCTGAGCCAAGGACAGCAGCAGCAGCAGAAGAGGAGGAAAAAGATAGCAAGGAAAGGAGAGGAAAGGAAAGAGACAGCAAAGAGGCTCTCACTTGGCTTTGGCTTAGAGTGCAAGCAGCAGCCAGCCAGCCAGTCAAGCTGATGCCTCGGTCTCTCTTGGCGTCACTTGCTCTGCAACGGCAGACTCAGCGGCGAATTAAACGACTGAGTGGGCACATTGAGGCGTAAAGTGGTGGTGGTGGTAGTGCTGCACAGCGACTGCAGAACGAGCCCAGAAAGGAAGAAAAGCATACCAGCAGAAGAAGGATTCTCCATCTCTGTCTGTGCTCACCAGCAAATTCTTTCGATGCGGCAAATCAGAAGAAGCGGAAAGCAGAAGAAGCAGAAGGAAGCAGAAGGGATGCAAAAGTGAAGCTAAATCCTCACGAGGAAAACGGCAGCCAGCCAACGAAGCAAATACCCCCAGCAAGTGATAGGAAAATTTGAAATGTAAATGCTGATGCCTGGAAATCCCTCAACTTAGGACAGCACTATGGACAACACTCTATTCTTTGCACTATTTTTGCAGCGATTGACTGAGGCGTCACTGTTCAGACTTCGTTGGTGTCAGTCTGAACCTTCCCCCCAATCCTTTTCCCCTCTTCTCTACAAATTAAAAGTCGTCCGCTTAGTTTGGGTAGTGGTAGCGGTAGTAGTACTAGTAAATACCCAGGAGGCACAGCAAGCCAAGAACAGAGAAAGGGAAAGCAAAAAGAGAGCTGGGAATTGTCATGCAAATTTAATTTACAACAGCAGCAGTTCGTCGTCCTGCTGTGAGTGAGTGCATGTGTGTGTTGTTTCCGATGTTCCCTTCTCTCTTCTCTGCTTTAAAAGGGCGCTCTAACGAGCCATTTTAAATTGTTGCTGCTTTTCGCCTCTCCTCTGCTCTTCTGACTAAATGGCAAAATGAAGAGCACCAAAACGAGAAAGAGAGAGAGAGAGAGAGAGGTGCAAGGCTGCAAAGAAAAACTTTTAATTTACTCTCACATTTTGCACACACTTTGCTGTGACGTACGACTGACTGTTCAGACTGTGTTCAAACTGACTATTCAGACTGACTGGCTGATTGGAGCTGAATATGCTGCAACTTTAAAGTTTGTGTGTGGGAGAGAGCGCAAGCTGCAAAGAATTTGGCAGCAGGCAATCACAGAGAGGGAACAGCACTTCAGGAGTTGTCAGTTCGGCAGTGGCAGTGGCATTGGCCAATTGCTAAGCCGATTATGATTGCCATTGCTGCTGCAGTAGTAGTCATTTGTCAGGCAGTTCTTTAACTTGAATTTGAATTTTTAATAATATCGACTGTGCACTACAGCTAAAAAAGTGTATGCACACTGTGCATAATATTTTCGTGCCCGATAAGCCTCTTTGATTCTTTTCCAATCTACTCTTTTTTGCCATCTCGCTTCGGCAACAACTGCAACTGCAACTGCTACAAACAAGTTCTGCTGGGAAATCAGCGCAGCAAAAGATGATGAAAGCAAAGCAGTGCAGTGCAAAGATAAAGCAAAGAAGGAGAGAAGAAGAGATAGCAATTTGAGAGCCATCTAATTAGGAGAGACTTACTGACTGATTAGAGGATAATTAGAGGTTAGAAGGAAACTGTGGAAAAGCGGAAAGAAGTGGAAGAAGGAGTCGAAAGGCAAATAGAAGTCTGCAAAAGAGAAAAGAAAAGGAGCTGAAAGAAAACGAAAACAGACAAAGTAAAGAGCAGAGCAGAGCAGAGCAGGGAATGGAGCTGAAATCTGTTGTCTCCAATTAGCAGATAGAGTCGACGAAAGACATTTGAGCGCCCGAATCGGTAATTGCAAGCGAAGGCGCAGTAAGAAAGAAAGTAAACTGTGCAAAACAAAGAAATCAGCCCGAGTTTTGTACAATATAGAGAAAAATCCGGGCAGTATTGAGAGGCAGACTGGCGAAATGGGCCAGTGACAGGCAATGACTGACTCTGACTGACTGCTGACGGTAGCTGCTAATTGGCACTGCCATTCTCACTACCATTCTTTCACCAACTTTTCCTCCACGACTTTCTCTTAGCTCAACTGTCAACTGCAATAAAAGTTGGCAAAAGGGGTAAGATAGGATGACAATGGCCACGGTGGCACAAAGTCATAGTCATAAGGAGAAGGAGATGAGTACTTTTCATTGTCTTTCAGACAAACACACACACACATAAAAGTAGTAGTTGACGTTGTTGTACAGTAGTAGGCATTTTAATTAGTCCAAGTAAGAGAGAGAGAGAGAGAGAGAGAGAGAGAGAGAGCTGCTAAACAGCCCCTGAAAGAGCCTCCCAGCAGCAGAAGCAGCAGCAAGTTTTGTGCCAATTAATTTAATTTGGGCAGCCATTTCCGTCTGCCAACACCGCCGACCAGAGCAGAACTTTTAGCAGCCCTGACCAGATTTGGAGCAGGCAGTAGCATCCAAAAGAAAGAAAAGACAGCAATGTACACAGCATTCGGTGTCGGTGTGTGTGTGTGTACAATGTCCATGTCTCCCTCTCTCTCTCTCTGCACTTGCTACTTGCTCGCAAGAGAAGCAAAGAGTACTGTAGTACATTAACAACTTGTCGAGGAAGGAAGAACAGACAAAAAGGGGAGAGAGGGAGAGGGAGAGAGGGAATGTTCTGGCCAAGTTTCTGGCCATTCTAGCAAGTCGGGGCACACCACTGTCGCTATCATTAGTGCTCAACACAGTCTGTCTGACTGTGTCCACCACCACCACCAGCAGACAGTGCCAATAGCTGCCTGACAAATTGACAGTGTGCAAAGCAGAGAAAGAGAGAATTCTGTTCAGAGAACTCTGCTAGCTCTAGTTCTCGTCCTAGTTCTAGTTCTCTCTCTCATTAATTAAGGCTGCCTAGAGGAGAGGAATTTTTCGAAGAGGGCACACAAATTGAGCTATTTTAGCAGAGAACGAATGAGCCAGTTGTCCACAGAGACGGAAAGAAGACCACAAATATGACCAATTAGCGGCGGGCAGTGTGTCCAATTTGTTCGAAATGTATGTTCGAAAATGAAATACAACAATTTCTCGGCCAACAATTCCCCACTCAATTATATGACTATGAGTTGCAGCTGTCAGCACTCGCTGATTGTCTGCTTGGTATGCACAACATGCGTTAAAGGAGGAGGATTCAATTGAGGGTTACACACTGCCACACCCACCCAAGGACAATGGGCAATGGATGCACCTTCAAGGGACAGAGTGATGCCCCAGTGGTGGATGAGGATGGGAATAGAGAAAGACAACAGCCAAAGGGAAAACAAATTCGGGTGGTCCTCGTCGACAGCGACTGCACCGACTCCGAGGTGGACGAGGCCGTCAAGAGGATACTCAAAGGAGGAAATCCAGTCGGTGGGAAGAAGAAGAAAAACAACGACAACGACAACTCCTCGGCATTTGATTCATCCTCCGCTTCAGAAGCACCTCCTTCAGCTGCCTCGCCGACATCGCCGGTCAGTGAAGAGCCGGAGCTAATCGCCAAGGGTGTTCCCATCAAGAAGAAGAAGCTGCTGCTCAAGATGGGCAAAAAGGGTAGGAAAGTGGGAAAACAGAGCAAGTCAAAGTCGGGCAAGTCTGCCTCGAAGAAAAGCATGAGCACTCCTCTATCTTCGCTGGCATCCTCAGCCAATTCCTCATCAGTGGACTCCTCTTCAGTAAACTCTTCAGTACAGCCACCACCACCACCTCCTTTAATAAAGCAGCCAGCAAAGGTGACCCGAAAGAAGATCATCAAATCGACTGGCCCTCCTCCTCCTGCAAAAACAAAAACAAAAACAAAAAACGCCGACTCGACCTTCTTCTCCTCGCCACTTCGACTACCTTCTGATTCGGAGCAGGAAGATTCGTCTACTGCTGAGGAGAAGGGAAAAGGGAAAGGGAAACAGCTGCATCTAAAGGAGAGCCCCCAGATTCAGTCCAGTGATGATGGTGGCGGCAGCAGTGATAATGCAAACGATGCTCACACTCATTAATTGTTACCTAATTATAAATCAGCATTGTAATGAGAAGAGCATTCTCTTTCGGCAGCGAGATTAGCAGCATCAAAGGCAGCCCAATCCTATCTGCTCCTCTGCAGAGCTGATATTCTGATTTGCTTTGGTCAGTGTGCTCTGATTTCCCCCCATCTAAAGCCCACTTAAAATCTCTCTCTCTATTTTTTGTTGTTGCATATGCTGCCTAGTTTCAAACTAGAGGGGAAGATGCCTAATGCCTGGCGGAACACAGTTAATTTAAATTGAATTGCTCCCTCAAGCGAAGAGGCAGGCAGGGGAAAGGAGAAGGACTACCCGAGAGAATTGCAGAGCCCGTAGCCATTCCTCTCCCCGTTCTCTGCTCGTCGGCATTCAAATGAATTACATTTTTTTGCTGCTGCTCTCTTTTTGTTGGCTTTGCCTTTGCCGACGGTGCTGCTGTGATTATGAATCCGCTTCCTAGTGAAGCCAGAAACAGTGCTGCTACAAGTACTGCAAGAGATTCTATGTGGCTAGAGGCTCAGTGCATCTGTCGGGGCTGAACTGAACTGAGTTGCAATTGTAAAACTGTGCTGCTGCTGCTGCCGTACTAATTCATTACTGCCCGTGCCTAAATCATTTAATATATTGGCAAGGGGCGGACGGACAGACAAACAGTGAGACAGATGTGAAGGAAGCAGCAGCACATCACACAGTAGTCGTAATCGAAAGCAAATAAATCGAAATCATTTCTTCTTCTTCTTCGCTCTCACTGCTGCTCAAACTAATTAATCTGTTTACAGAACGACAGACAGACAGACACTTGCCTACCCGAGCAAATCACTTTGGACAACAACTGCAACAGCAGCAAATGAACACAGTTGTTGGCGTCAAACAGACGGACAGCGACAGCAGCAGCAACAACAGCAACAGCTCCAGCGGCACTCTAATTAATGAGAAAGGGGAAAAGAACAGAAGAAAAAGGAGGCGATAATTAAGTAGATGCGGAGAAGACAAATTGATGCCTGCCTGAGAAGGGGAAAGGGAGAGGGAGAAAGCCTCCTGTGCTAAGCCACACCGACAAAGTGTGCGTGCCTGCACTGAAAGCCCCATTCAACTGCCCTCGATCCCCTCTCTACCGTGAGAGGAAACCAAAGCAGACAGACAGACAGACGGGCAAATCAAATCACCAGGCAATCATCAGCCCCTTTTAGGCCACTAAACCATAGCCAGAAAAGCAATAGGCAAACTTACGTCACAGTTTTCAAAAGTGCACTGACTGAGAGAAAGAGGGGACACTGTTTTGGCAGAATAAGGAGAAAGTGAGCACGAAGCAATCATCAACATTTATGGCGGTGAGAACTAGAGAATTTCTTCTTTTTTTGCTGAGCAGTGGCACTACTCACTTTTAGTGTCTCACAAATTCAAGTAAATAGTGTCGTGCACAGGAGAGCAAAAAACTTTTCACTTTTCACGAGAGGGGCTCAATATATTCGAGCTCGCGCTGGCGCTTGTTAGCTTAAACGTGCTGAATATTTAATAGCACCACCATCACCAGCACCAGCAGAAGGAAATTGTGCCCCCCACAGCTAAAGTGGTGTTTACTTTTCTCTGGGAAACAGACTCCTCAAAAGGGAAGAGCAGATGATGATGGGCAGACAGGCAGAAAAGGAGGAAAAGGAGGAAAGGAGGAAAACCTGCAGAGCTTGCTCTCAAGCTAGCTCTTGAGAATATGCAGTGCTGGTGGTGGTGGTGGTGGTGGTGTGCTAAGTGTCTCGGGCACGGTCTTCAATAAACGGAAGAGGGAGAAAGTGAGTGGGAATCATCTCGGAGTGTAGCCTAGCTTGTGTTGCTTTTTGCTGCTGCTGTTGTTGTTGGCTCAATTCAAAGTGCCTAGCATTAGCAGTGTCATTAGTGGCAATGGTGTGGTCCTAACTTGTTTGGTGCAACTTGTGTGCTTGCAAAGCGACACACAAAGTCTCTCACCTAGGCAGGCAGGCCTAGCTGAACCAGAACCAGAACCAGAACCAGAACCGAGGTGAGTGAGTCCTATGCAAACAAGAGAGAGGCAAGAGTGGCAAACACATTAGCGATGTACAGAACAGTGCTGTACAATGCAGCCATAAATTGCAGCCACTAATGGAGCCGTAATAACGGACGTCAGAGGACGGAGAAGAATGGACGCAGCCGAAGCAGAAGAAGAATAAGGCTCAGAGAAAGGGACAGAAAGTGCTGCTGCTGCTGCTGCTGGTGACAAAAGACTCAGAAAAGGAGTCAATAATAGATGATGATGATGATGGTGGTGGTGGTGGTGGTGGTGGTGGTGGTAAGGTAGTGAGTCGGTCAGCTAGATCTGCCTGCTTCACTGCTCGGTAATTGCAAGACCGTAACACAGAGAGAAAGTTGCACTAGCAACAGTGGTATGGCGACAAAGGTGTGGTGGTGGTGGTGGTCACTTACCCTTTCTGTTGTAGAGGGCGGGGTATCCAAAGGCAGAACGGACGAACTCTTGAGGAGAAGACTTGCTGTGTGTAGAAAGGCAGGTAATCATCGACAGAGTTTGTAGTGTTGTTGCTGCTGCTGTGGGCAAATCTGCCCAAGCCATTGCCGCTGCCGACCGACATGTCCAAAACAGATTCAGTCGGCCGGGGAGGAAGGGAGAAGGAGGGAGGGAGGGAAGGAGAGGGAGACATCGAAAACATATTTGCTGGGCCTGGGCGGACAGATGAACAGCACTACAAGTGAAGTGAAATGAAATGAAATGAAATTGAAATGAAATTGCAATGAGAACATGAGAAATTGGAGCTCGCTCAAAGTGAAACTGAATATCGACAGAGCAGCAAACACAGCTTACACACACAGCAAACAACTCTGGGGGAGGGGGTGACCACTGATCAGAACAAACATCTCAGCCCAAGTTAGCTAAACCTCCAGCTTTCTCGATAATAGCATTGCAAAAGATGCAGTTTTTGCCATTTGAGACACTCTCTGCTGGCGAAAAAACCATTGGCCAGCAGAACTCAGTTCTAATGCAAGTAGAGTACATTCACCGGTGGGTGCTGCTGCTGCTGCTGCTGTGTACTTCACTATCGATCGATCGGTGTTGGGGACATTTTCGTTGGGTGCTGCACCAGATCATTAGCCGAGAGACAAAGTGGGCAGAAAAAAATGGAGGGAGAACAGAGAGACAGTTTTTTTCGGCGGTGTCAGTGTCGGTGGATGAATAATTTAGCCAGTAATGGAGACAGCAGCAGCTAACTAGCAGGCAAATTAAAGGAAAGGAAGGGAGGGAGGGGGACTAACTGTCAATCGATGAGAAATGAGATATTCAAATATTGAGATGACAGGGGAGAGGAAGAAGAAGAAGACAGATGACATTTTGGCAAAGAGATAGTGCCTGCATATCATATGATCAGAGGCAGACACACAAACGAAGAAGATGCACAGAGAAATGGGCAAACTAAAGAATAGTGTGCAGAATAACAAGAATGTTCCGTCTGTCTGTCTGTGGCAGACTGGCTGGCTGGCAGTCTCAAGTACTACCTCACTTGAAGAACACTTTTTAATTGAACCGTCACAGCCCGACAATTCGACAGCTCGCCCACTCTCCAGATGACAATCACCACCAAATATCATTTTCTTCTTCATTTTGCACAAATGTACTAAGCTGCCATCAATTTACTGTTCAGGGGGAGATAGAGGGGCAAATGAGGCTAATTTGGAGGAAGCGGAAAGCGGCTCTTAAGGTACTGGAAGAGAAAAAAATACAAAAATAATAAAGACGCCGAATAGTGAATAGGGAAAAACTATATGCTAAATGGGAAAGAGAGAGGGAGAATGGGGAGAATGGGCTACAAAAAAGAAAGAGAGACAAACAATAGCAGTTCGCTCTCACTTCCAAGTGAAAGGAGACAAAGAATCGGGAGAAGGGAAATATAGAATGGAGCAGTATGCAGCAGCAGCAGTCAGAGAATGGCTGTGCACTCTTGCCCAATTGGCAAGTATAATTAGGATGTGTGTGTGTGGGCCTGTGTGCTGTCGGACAATGGCTGACTGGCACTGGGGACAGATTGAGGGGAGAGAGAGAGAGAGAGGCCAGTGCCATCGGCACCAACAGCTCACTCGCTGAAGATTGCTCATTCGAGGAAAATAGATGGGGAGAAAACTGCAGGCGCAAATTACCAACTCAAGTGCTGCTCAAGTGATCGCGGGGGGAGTGCAGGCAGGCAGGCAGGCTAAAGAAAATCAGCGGCGGTATTAGTCTTTGCAGCTGAAACTGAAAACTTACCATTAAACAGGCGACGAGCTGCCCCTGAGTTGCGAGGACTTCTTTGAGGAGGTAAAGTAGGTCTTGTAGACCTTGGTGGGCACAGCAGTCTCTCTTTCCGTGGTGGTCGTCCGCAGACACTGAATGGAGGTGGTGGAGGACTTGAGCGACGGGGGAGAGCCTCGGGAGAGAGTTCCCCCACCACCTTTCTTCGGCTCCCCATTCAGCTGCTCCAGCTCAAAGTGACTGCTCGTGCGGGAGTTCGGCTGCACATTACTTTCAGCATTGTTTCCAGCAGCAGTCTGCTCCACCAGAGCACTGATCATCATCGGTGCGCCGCTTTCAGCAGTGCTGCTCGAGTTGCTCCTCGACACCTTCACCATCTTCTTCCTCCTCTTTCCGCCGCCGCTCTTCAGGCAGTCCTCCGCGACCAGGTAGGCAATCCAGGCGAGCACCACCAGAATGACCACCACCCCGAGGATGGGCAGAAAGAGGGTCAGCGTGAGGTATCCGAGCACCTTCCGCCAGACGTAGCTGGGCGTGATCTGGTAGACGTCCTGGCAGCTCAGGCCAAAGGAGTTCACGGCGTACGAGTAGAGGCAGACGCAGTGGCCGCTGGTCTCCGGCGAATAGGAGCTCTCCGTGGGGACGCACTCGCTGTTGGGGAAGTAGTAGGGACAGTCGGAGCGGTAGGGGTCGCAGACCTTCCGCCAGCACTGGTTACTGGCGTTGATGTACTGGTAGCCCAGCTCGCAGAAGCACCCGTTCAGGTAGCACACCGACTGGGCGGGGCAGTCGGCGGCGTAGTGGCACCGCCGGCCCGTCTCCTGCACCTTGCTGATCACCAGGTCGTAGCGTTGGTAATAGGGCGGCTGGGGAGGGGGAATCGGGTTCGGCAGGGCGTCGTGCCGGGGCGGCGCCTCAAAGACCGGCTTCTGGTTCAGAGAGGACTGGGAGAGATAGGGCGGGGAGCGGCTGCTGCAGACCAGGGAAATGGTGGTGATGGTGAGGAGGAGGAGGATGGGAATCAGTTTCGGAGTTTTCAGTGCCATTTTGGATGGGATGAATGGAATGGAATGGGTGATGAGCAGTGCCGATGAGGTGTGGAGAGCAAATGAGAGAGAGAGAGAGAAAGTGAGCAAGTGGAGCAGTGAATGACACCGATGGCAATCCATGTCAGTGTGCAGGCAGACAGTGCAGTCAGTGTCTGTGCTACTGTGCTACTGCACCTGGGCGACCACCAATGACGAGGATCATCACTAGGCTAATGAGGTAATCAACGCAAGAGTAAGAAGAAGAAGAGCAACAACAGTAGCAGTTCAGTTCAGTTGATGTGTTTTCTGTTGAGAGTGTTGTTGCTGTTCGTTGCCGGGTGCTGTACACTGTGGTGCAATCATCACAAATAAACTCGAGGCGGCAATTCAGTTTCCTCCGAAAGAGAGTTGCTGTTCTTTAGTGGTATGAGTGAAAGTTTTGGGTCGTTAAAGTAAGAAGACTTTCCGTTGAGCAGTAAACCATCTCGTCGTTGTCGGGCTGACCAAGACGGAAGTGGCAATTATGAGACATGAACATTCGAGTGATGTAATGAAATGAGATGAAATGGAGAATGGGATGAGGCAATGACATGATCTGATCTGATGGTGACTAACTCTTTCCATCTCTACGGCTTCCACAGCTTCAGCTGACAGTCGACGCCGTAGGTGGCGATGATGTTCTGCTTGGGGTGGTGCGCCAGGCCGATCACATCCTTCTCGCTGATCTCCATCACGTGGTCCACCTTGCCGGTGGTCACGTTGAAGCAGTACAGGCGGTGGTCCTCCGCCACCGCGTACACGTAGTCGCCCTTCGGGGAGACGAGGCAGGCGGTAAAGTCGCCCTCTTTGGCTACGGCGGCGTTCGTCAGCGTGCGGACAATCTAAAAGAGAAGATGGAAAAGGTATTAATACAAAAGTAGTTATCATAAGAAATCACATTCACACATTCAACTCACCTGCCCACTCATGTTCATGATGCTCAGCGTGTTACTGCGCGTACACACCAGAAAGTGCTCCGGCGTCTTCGGCATCAGCTGAATGCTGTTGACGGCAATCTCGATCACCGTACCACTTCCTCCCCCGGCAATGGCCGTGCTCTTGTAGGAGTTGATGCACTCGGCGCTCTTCGTCGACCAGATCTTCACCGAGCCGTCACTGCCGCCGCTGATCACCTGGTGCCCGTCGGCGCTGAAGGTGACCGCATTGACGAAGCTCCCGTGGCCCTTGAACTCCTTCAGCCTCTTCCCCGACTTGAGGCCGTGGATACGGACGGTAAAGTCGTAGCTGCCGCTCAGCAGCTGCGTCCCGTCGCGGTTGAACTGCAGGCAGTTGACGCCGCCGGAGTGGGCGCCCTCAAAGGCGCGGACCACCGTCCCCGACCCAACTGACCAGACCTTGATGGCGCCCGAGGCGCCCCCAGTGGCCAGGTGCTCCGAGTCGCGGCTGAAGGCGAGGCTGAGGACGGCGTCGCCGCTCTTCAGGTACATGAAGCGGTCCTCCGCCTGGTACTTCAGGTCCTTGCGCACCTTCCCGGTGATGAAGTTCCACACCTCGATGAAGCCGTCCACCGTCCCCGTCACCAGGTACTGCCCGTCGGGGCTGAAGGCCGCCGACTCGACGTGCGCCTTCGCGCCGAACTTGATCACCTTCGAGAGACGCGTCGGATGCGTCTCCTCCTCCTCCTCGCGGATGGAGGTCTTCCCGCGGAAGAGGTCAATGGAGGAGCCGGTGGGCAGGAGGCCCTGGTACTGCTGCCACCGAAGGGCCTGTCCTGTTGAAAAGTAGGAAAAAGCTGGGTCAGTTGGGTCATTTCGAAATGGTCAAATCAGAGCTCCGACATCTTACCTAGAAGTGCGAGCAGTCGCGACGACTCGACCACTGTCACTTCGCTGGCGAGCTGCGCCGCGATGGCCGCCCTCCTCTTCTCGCGACTGCTGCCCTCCGGGTAGGCCTCCTGAGTGTCGAAGAAGCTCTTCGCCAGCAGCTGCTCCAGGTGGAGGAAGCGCTCCGGATTGTCCGCCTTCAGCCGGGCCATCGGATCGGTCTGGCGGAGGAGGCTGCGGGCGGCGCCCAGCTCGCGCATCTCAATCAGCTCAATGACGATCTGCTCGTAGAGGTCCACTAGCTTGCGGTCGGGCAGGTTCAACTGTGAGATGACCTTCAGCACCACCTCCCAGTGGCCGGCGGTGATGTCGGCGACGAAGCCCTCGATCGAGTCGACGGTGTTCAGCGCGATGGAGGACTCCTCCTGCAGGGTGGCCAGCGTCCGGTGGAGGTTGTTCTCCTTCAGGAACTGCTCAATCAGGCGAACCACGTCCGCGGACTCGATCTCCAGAGACATTTTTGGCGGGAGTTAGAGAGAGGACTGAAAGAGAAGTGAATTTCGCCAAAAGAGCGTCAACAAAGCAGCGCAAATCAAAACATGCCGTCTCGTACTTTACGACAGGATTGTTCAGGACAGCTCGCCGAAAGCGGACAAACGGACAAAAGGCCGAAAAACGGAGCGAAGGAGGAGCCTAGATGAGGTAGGCTTGTCAGGAAGGCGGCAAAACCAGAATTTTCCAGAGCTGTTCGCAAAAAACGGCAGCAGCAGCGGTGACGCCATCTAGTGGCACTAGCGGTGAAGCTGTAGTTCCAAAAGTCACCAAGTGCTCCGGGTGGCGCTAAATCCGCGTCACGTCATCTGCGAGCGTCCCTCATTAAATCGTGTTTTTCCGCCAGTCTGACATGCCTACTCAGTTGAAAACAGCAAAATCACTTTGGAATCGCCAAAAAAGGATACAACCGCATCCCCGCCGAAGATTTACTACATCCCACGCATCCTGCTCCACACACTGAAAGCACAAAACACTGCTTATGCTCAAGTCATCATTTGTCTAGCAGGTTTAGTCGTCTTCTTCTTCGCCATCACTACCATTGCCAATGCCAAGTGGTGTAGGTGATCATGAGGAAACGATGATGGGAACAAAGTCTGAACTGAACTGAACTGAAATGAGGGAAGAGCAAAGTCAAGGCCTGTGATTGCAATCCTGTCCAGCCTGTCCACTACTACCTCCACAAAGAAACACTGGATACAAAACGCAGACACTTCGGGGCAAACGAAGAAGAATCATCAACAATTTCTTTCTTTCCTTCCTTCTCGACGATCAAATTCAGTGTAAAGGAGACGATGAAGAAGAAGAAACAGAGGAGGGAGTATACAGAGCAGTGAGACTGACAAGAATAGAAAGTGTGTGTGTGTGCCTAGAGAAAGAAAGAGTCAGGTAGATAGGTAAAGGCAGGCAGCAAGAATAAGGTAATCTATGTACAAAAAGAAGAGGAGGAGGAAGATGCGGTAAAGGGATCATCAGTTGATAGCACAAAAGAAAGAGAAAATGGAGACGAAGATCAAATGGAATGCAGTTCAGCGCAGCACCTCCTCTTGGAGACATTATATGGGCGGTGAATGAGAGTGTTAAAGTGACGATGAGCTGATGATGATCGGAGTTTAACAAAATTCGTTATCCGTACAGGTGTGTGAAAGAACAAAGAGAGAGGCTGCTGCTGAGGTTTGTTTGACTTGGACCAAAGAGGTGAGACGATTAAGTACGACCATCATCATCATCGAGTTGTCTTCTATCTGTCACACATTAGGACTTGATGGACTGCTTGGCGGCGGCGGCGGTAGGAGCCCCATTGGCCCCAATGTCAGTGACCATCTTCTTGGTGAGGACGCCGTCCTCAAAGACGGTCACCGTCTCGCGGCCATTCTCCATCACCCTAGGGATCAAGAAAAGTTAATAAAAGTGTCAAGAAAACACTGGACACCTGCACACTGGACACACTTACTTCCTCGTCTCGACCTTCTTTCCGTTGACGTACTTCGTCGAGGTGGTGGTCCGCTTCACATTGGGCTTCGGACCGCTGGTCTTGCCAGTGCCAGTGCCATTGCCCAGATCAGCGGCGTCCATCGGCTCCCCGAAGATGTCATCGGAGCTGAAGGTGGTGAAGGAGGAGTGGCAGTTGCCGAAGGGCTCCACAAATGGCTGCAGATTGCCAAAGGCAAAGCCGAAGCTGCTGAACGGACTGAAGGCATTCGGCGGTGCCTGGTGGTGCTTGTGGTGGTGGTGGTGGTTGTGGTGGTGGTTGTGGTGGTGACTGTGTTTAGAGTGGCCATTGCTGCCGTTGCTGAAGGGAAATCCACTGAATGGGTCACTGTTGTGGAAGAACTCCTTGAAGACGTCATTTGGATCACGGAAGTGGAAGAAGGTGCTGAAGATGTCCGGATCGGCGGTGCTGAAGTGGAAGCCATTGCCGCCGCCGTGGCCGGAGCCGTCGTCGGCGCCGTACACGTCGTACTTGCGACGCTTGTTCTCTGCAGAGAAAGATTAGGAATTTGGTTAGAATGATCCATAGAAAACCTAGAAAACGACTCAAATCCATACCATCAGAGAGTACTTCATAGGCTTGTGAGATTTGCTTAAACTGCCGCTCCGCCTCCTCCTTGTTCGAGGGATTCTTGTCGGGGTGCCACTTTAGTGCCAGCTTGCGGTACCTGGGCCAAAAAAAGAAGGGATTAGTTGATGATAACATTGAGTTGCTGAAGAACTACTTACGCCTTCTTGATCTCCTCCTGCGAGGCACTCTTCTGCACCTTGAGCACTTTGTAGTAGTCGACGGTCATCTTCGGCTTTTGAGTCTGAACGGAATTACTGAGTGGTAAATGCAACCGAAAAGAGAAGAGAGGACAGCGACGAAATGGAAAGACGGACGGCTGAGAAAATAGAAAGTGTAGTGCACAGTTCTAAAATAGAAATAGAAATGAAAATGGAAGAGCAAAGCAAACATTAGTAATCATCATCGTAGTGGAGTGGTGTACTCTATTTTAAGCGAATGAGGCGAAGGAGGAAGCTAAAATACTGCAGTCAGTCAGTCTCGTGCCAAGTTCATTGCGCCTGGTATGGCACTACTCTCCTCTAATTGAGTGACTGTGGTCTGACGGAAAGCATAAGACACCGAGAACCAATTGATTACCAGCAATGGTAGTACTGTTGTTATACAGTACGGTACAGAGTACAGCAATGCAGCGCAATTGTCACGCAAACAATGAACGGAGAGAGCAGACAGCTGCAGACGGCGGAAGAGCAGAGCAAATGAGTGACAGCCGCGACTAGTGCACCAAGGGAACAGCTCTAACTAACTAACTACTCTACCTCTGACCAGAACAGACAGTTCGGGAATGAGCAGAGAGAGGTAGAGGCCGGTGAATGAACCAGTGTGCCCATACTGGTCGATGACACTTTCCCACCCTCTTTTTCCCTCCTTTCCTCCCTCTTCCTACCAATCAATATACGCCGGCATTGCAATTACGACCCTGCCAATCATCATCATCAGTAGAAGGGGTTAGAGTACCCGTAGAGTACGCTAGCTTCCGCATTGCCTTCACCAGTGGGCAATAACGGTAGTGAATGGGCTCTCTTTCTGTTCATCACAGCAGTGAGAGCGAGATGTGCCGTCCACCTGGAAACAGACAGAGGCACACATCATAGCTGAAGAATTGGGTGAGGCAGGCAAAGAGAACAGTGCTACCAACGCTGTTGATGCATTGGAGCTGCTGCTACTCTTATCTAACCGAGGCAGCTTAGGCCAAGGACAGGTTTGAGGAGTGTGAGAGAGAGAGATTGATTAGCTGCTGCAGAGGCATTGTGGACGGGTTAGCAGACTGTCTGCAGTGAGAGAATGTAGGTGAGTGCTGCTGCTGCCACTGAGATGGACTTCATCGGCAAAGGCTTACGGGCATAAAGTGTCACAGATAACACACAGCTGAGACAGTGCGTCGTACGGGGCGATACCTTTTCTGGCGACAAAACCGATTGGCTTTAGTCAGTTGAGGGCCGTGTCCGGTGCCACTCAGTCAACAACACACTGACCTGGGTGGAGAGGACAGGTGTGCAAACACAGACAGACAGAGGATGAAAGGTGCTAACCTACATTCAGGGCACACTTTAAACAGAGACAGAAACAGAGACAATGGCAGAGGCAGAAGTATTGCGGTCAACGAGCAGAGGAAACGGCTGCAATGGCTGCAACGGCTGTAGAGGCAGAGCCAAGTATTGGACAAACACAGATAGAGAGTTCGAAATGGCCAACAACAAAAGCTGGTTCCAGTTTTAGGGACTTACGTGGACTGTGGTGATTGAGAGGATGACTTAGAAGGGAAGAGGTGATCGGAGTGAAATGGTTGCAGATGAAGAGGGAACCAGAGAGAATCGGAGGCTAGAACTTTGGCAGTTGGTGAGCACCAGCACGAAAAGGATCATGACCAGGCAGAGAGTTCGTATCGTTGGATTTTGAGAGGCACACTACGACCACTGCTTCGCCAGCAGCAGCACACACTCGTCAGCTCCTGGAGAACACAGCTGCAGAACTCAGGTGGTGGTGGTGATGATGATGATGCTGGTGGTGGCCAATGTTTGATGGTGGTGGTGGGAGCAGACTGGCTCTCTCCTCGACTGGACGACCACTGCTGCACGATCTGCTGTGATATCCTGAGGTGAGAGAAAGAGAGTCGGATTGAGCTGCTGTTACTGCTTTTGCTGCTGCTATTGCTGCTGCCGTTGCCGTCGTACCGACGTCCTCCGTTCTCCGTCGTCGTCGTCGTTGTCGTCTATCAACTTCGGCACTGTGCCACAGTCTCTGCTGTGTTCTGCTGAAGACAATCTCCTCGTTGCAGCTGTGCAGTGGTACGACTGGCCTGAGGCTGCTCCTACAGCTCTCTCTACGAGCGCACGCACTCGCTCGCTCGCTCGGTCATTCACAGAGACAGTACACAACAGAAGAGGCGATCGAGAAAGTACGAGAAGAGGAGACCAGACCAGACCAGCAAAAGTCATCGTCATCAAACCCAAACTTCGAAGAATGCAGACCACCGGCGGCAAGTTGATCGGCCTGATCGGCGACGAGGACAGCTGCGTGGGCTTCCTGCTGGGCGGCATCGGCGAGCGCAGCCCGAAGGAGCCCGCCTTCAACTTCCTGGTGGTGCACCCGGAGACGGGCGCCGAGCAGATCAAGGGCGCCTTCGAGGCCTTCCTCAAGCGGGGCGACATCGACATCATCCTCATCCAGCAGAACATCGCCGAGCTGATCCGCGCCGAGATTGACGCCCACACGGCGCCCATTCCCGCCGTGCTGGAGATTCCCAGCAAGGGCGCCGGCTACGACCCGCACAAGGACAGCGTCCTCAAGCGCGCCAAGGGGCTGATTGAAGGTCGAGCCTAATTGAACGAAGTCCTCCTCCTCCTCCTCAGTACCAGCAGTATTCCACTCTCCATTCCACTCTCTCCATTCCAGTCAATATTGATTCTCTTCGGCAAACACAGACCCTTCTCCGTTGTTGTTGTTATTCCCTCCCTTGTTTTCCTTTCAATGTGATTACCTACCTAAATGCAATTAAAGTGTGCTCTATTGTGTTATTTCCCTCTGTCTGACCATCTGGTGTGCCATCTGTGTGGACATTGCCATGGTGACCACCACCAGTGCACCGTTCCTGGATCAAAGACCGGCCAAAAAAGAAACTGCGTACTAATCACCACCCGAACCGTACGTGACTGGTCATCAGGTGCAGTCTCTAATGCGTCGCAGCCTCGTTCACGTACCCAGCGTTTAGTGAACGAATGGGTTCAGTGACACTATTTCGGTGCAGGGAATCGCTGACAGGTGAAATGGAGGGGGGCGTGTTTGGTGAATTAATGTAGGTAAAGGGATAGGCTTCTCAGTCTGGCTGAAATACCAGATTTTATCGGGGGTGCTCGCAAAGGGCGTGACGCGGATTTAGCGCTACCAAGAGCACTTGATGACTTTTGGAACTACAGCTCCTCCACCAGTGCCGATAGATGGCGCTCTGAGCTCTTAAACACAAAAATTAATGACGCCGCTGTCGCCATCTATCGTCTCTAGTGTATAAGTAAAAGTAAAAGTAACTAAAGCTTCTCCGCCAGTGCCAATAGATGGCGACAGCGGCGTCGCTTATTTTTGTTTTTAACAGCTCACAGCGCCATCTATTGGCCTTGGTGAGGAAGCTGTAGTTCCAAAAGTCACCAAGTGCAACTGGTGGCGCTAAATCCGCGTCACGCCCTTTGCGAGCACCCCCGATAAAATCTGGTATTTCAGCCAGACTGAGAAGCCTATCCCTTTACCTACATTAATTCACCAAACACGGATGAACAAGCCTACCAAGGATGACTGATGATAATCATTTCCAATAGCTTTAATGGAACACACTTTAATGAAACGCCAGTGTGAACAGCACTAAGTAGGGTTAAGTTGTATTATAAAGGTATAAAGATAAGATAAGAGAAAGGGAGAGAGAGGGGAAGATAGGGGCGATTGCATCAGCAGTAGGGTGGGACAGGAGAAGTGTCCGATCGCCCGGTAATTTACAACACAGTGGGGGAGGGAGAAAAAGACAAAGACAGACTCACTCTCACTCACTCTAGTCCTCAATGTACTCAAAGGGCTCCGGTGGCTCCGGCTCCTTGTCCTCCTCGACCTTCGGCCCGCCGGCCTGCACCGGCTCCACCAGCTCCTCCTTCTCGCCGGTCTTGCTGTCGCGGAGGAGGACAATGCCCCCGATGGAGAGGTCCTTCATGACGGCGTAGCGGGCGGCGGCAGACTCGCTCAGGCTGATCACCTTCAGCTGGGCGGGCATGACCCGGGCCGGGTTGGACAGCATCTCAAACGACGGCTCAGGCGGGTCCTTGCTCTTCCCAGTGGAGGTGGTGGTAGTGGCCACCTTCTCATCTGCAAGGAGGAAAGAGGACCATTTAGTAAAGAATAGTCAGCGATTCAAGCCTGGCACTTACCCTCCTTCTTGACGGCCTCCTCCGCCGCCTTCTCCTTCTCCTCCGTGGCCGCCTTGGGACTGGCCACCGGTGACGATCCCGTCTGCTGCCCCTCATCGACGTCCATCTTCTCCACGTCCTTCTTCTTCTCCGCCTCCTTCTTCTTCGCCTTGGCGGTGATGCTGAGCACGGCGGTGGACACCTTCTCCCGTTCCTTCTCCTTCTTCTCCTCCAGCGGCGCCGGGTAGCCGTAGAGGCTGGGCTTGGCCGCCGAGCGGTACTCGATCTTCGGCATCTTCAGGTCGCCGTTCAGGCCGATCAGCGCCGTCGGCGTGAAGGTGAGCGAGATGAAGTGGGCGAGGGGGAACCAGTACCAGAACTGGGTGAAGACGAGCATGCCCACCACGGCGGGCAGGTTGGTGTGCCCGGTGCGCGACTGCAGCGAGACGGTCACGTTCCGACCGCCGGCGTCGATGATGCCTAGAGAAATGGGAGAGGATGATTTAGAACCCAAACAAAACAAACAAACCACCATCACATGTTGTCACTTACCCTGCGCGAGAATGGCCCCAAACTTGGCCATCACGTCGTCGTGCTTGTCGGCAATGACCTTCTGGTAGAGGGCGCGGTACTCCTTCGCCTTCGGACACAGCCCCTCCGTCTGCTGAATGAGAATGAGCGAGCTGCTGACCAGGGCGCCCTGGCGCACAAAGTTGATCGGGTCGTTGGTCATCGGCTCGAGGAGGGCCAGCGCCTCCTTGTTACCGGTTCCCGCACAGCTGATGCCCAGCGCCATGGCCGCCCCGTAGCGCACATGGGGATTGTAGGACTCAGAGAGGAGGCTGACCACCGAGGGACACTGCTCCGGGGTGCGAAAGAGAATGAAGCCCAGCGCCTCGACGGCCGCCCGGCGCACGTCGTCGTTGACATCGCTGACGGCGACGTGCAGCAGCTTGCGAATCGCCCCGTTGTTGCCCGTGCCCGCGTACGCCATGGCGATGGTGTGCATGCCGCTGCGGCGCATCAGCGGGTCCTTGTCCGCGAGCAGCGTCTCAATCAGCCCGTCCGCCTCCTCCAGGCGGCTGAACATGACCAGGGCGATGCCGATGGCCAGGCCGCGGAGGATCTTCTCGTGCTGCGTCTCCGCCGCGTACGCCACCATGTCCTGGATGGCCACCTTCGCCTTCGAGCCGAGCATCACCAGGCCCATGGCGATGCCCGCCGCCTCACCGGTCACCGCGTCGTCCTGGTACAGGTTGCACTTGAGCTGAGGGGGAGAGAAGGAAGTGGTGTTAGTCAGTTTTCTAAACCGAAACCCAACAACTCTCTACCTGTTCGTAGACATCATTTCGGTGTGAGCCCATGGCGGCGAGGCCCAGGCCGAGGCAGCCGCCGTGCTTCACCGCCTCATTCGTCGCGCCCTTCAGCTGATTGAGGAGGTAGTCGACGATGCCGCCGCCGCCGTGGTTCGCGTGAATCAGCCCCAGCGCGTAGAGGCCGCCGCCCTCGGTGTAGCCGCTGCCGGGCCCGTTGTCCTTCGGCAGGTAGCTGGCCATCAGGTGGAGGGCCTCCTTCTCGTGCCGCTTGTGGATCACCCCCAGGCTGGCCGTGGCGCTGAACTTGGCCCAGTTGACGGCCCGCGCCAGCCAGTCGAGGTTGTCGCGCAGGAACTGGTCGCTGGTGGTGCCGCAGTGCATCAGTCCGTTGGCGATGACGGTGGCATTGTGGCAGACCGAGTTGCGCACCGCCTCCTTCGTGCTCTTCAGCACCAGCAGGTCGGTCTTGTTGTTGCGAATGAGGAACTGCAGGTCCAGCTCGATGGAGGTGTCCCCGGTGAGGATCTTCGCCAGGTTCTCCAGCCGCTCCTGCCGGCGCTTGTCCTCCTCGCTCAGGTCCTCCTTCTTCAGCGGCTCGCTCGGCTTGATGTCGGTGGGAGAGGAGCTGCTCGCCGCTGGCGGAGTGTCCGTCTCCATCTTCTCCGGCTCGGCAGCAGTGGAAGCGGCGGCAGCTGCAGCTGCAGATGAAGAAGAGGAGGACGAGGACGAGGCGCCCGGAGCGATGATGGGCTTCTTCGGCGAGATGAGACTGGCAATGGGGGCGGCCAGGCGAAGGGACTCGGTGATGCGCGCCAGAAACTGCTGCGTCGCCGACTCGTACAGGTCAAAGGCAATCTGGTAGGCCATCAGCGCCTTGTCGTGCGACTGACGGGTCAGCTTGTCCAGAAGCTAGTGGGAATAGAGGAGAGGGAGATTAGTATTGGCAAAGAGTAGACAAAAGTAAACAAAAGCACTCACCTCGGCAATGGCCTTGTCGTCGTCGAGGAAGATGAGACACTGGACCATGTTGATGTAGTCGGGCACCTGCAGGTTCCGGTACAGGTTCACCAGAATCTTCAGCACCTGGTCGCGAAAGTGCAGATTGTCAATGAGACTCATGGTGATCTTGAAGGCGTAGGCGAGCATCGCCTGCAGGTCGTTCGAGTGGAGGATCGCCTGCTCGAAGACGTCCATGCGGCGCGTCTCCAGGGCGATGCCGATCGCCTGCTTGAACTGGCCGTCCTCGAAGCATCGCTGGAACATGCGGTTGACGATGTCCTCCAGGCGAGAGTCAATCGGTGGCTTGTCGGCATTGGTGGCACTGGCCGCGGCCGCTCTTAGCTTGATGTAGTGGTCAATCGACTTGCTGACGATCGTCTCCACGTACTCCGAGGTGGCGGTGACGTTGAAGAGCGACCCGGCGCCCAGCGCGTAGGTGAGCGAGTCCTCGAAGCTGCCCAGGTGGTAGTAGACCTTGGAGGCGACCAGGGCGGCCAGCTGGCGGTGGGGGAAGCTCTCGTCCTCGTAGAGAATCTCGATCTTCGGCACGACCTCGCTGATCTCCGCCCAGAACTCGTCGACGACGCTGTTCAGCCGCTCCAGGGCGAAGATCTTCATCTCGGGCAGGGAGTCATCGAGGAGGGAGATGATGCCCGCCGCCGACGTCAGCTGAAGGCGTGGCTGCATCGTAGTGGTGGGGCCGGTGGTGCTGTTGTTCTTGCTTGGGGGGCCCTGGTGGCGCTTCGAAATGGTGGCGACCGCTGCGGACGCCAGCTCGGCAAAGTGGTGGGTGCAAGAGAGAGGGGGCAGGGGGAAGATAAACACAACAACAAGTGACTGGACGGAGTAGTGGACTGCTGTCCCTGGAAGCTACTAGCTTGGGTCTTTGGCTTGCTTCGGGTGGTCCGAGGAGAAGTTCTTGACGGCGCAGAAGAGACTTGGAGAGAGATCTCGACGTCAACGTAGACCGAGAGTGAATGACTGCGGCAGCCAGTCAGCACAAAACACCGAGGCAGAATGACAAAGCGAAAGCTGCGGCGGCTGCAAAAACTGGCCAGCGCTATGACGACACAGGCGGCCACCGCTGCTGTGGCAATAGTCGCCAAAAAGTGACTTGCCAAAAGTGCTACTGCTGCTGTGCTTGTTGTGATTCAACTGCAAACACACACACCGACACTGACATCGCTCCACTTCGGATCACCACCACTTCTTCAGCCGATCACCACCACCAATTCGAAGACGATCATCACCCTAAGATGGCGACCAGCATCGTGAGCAACAGCGAGGAGGTGATCACCGGCGTCACTGGCGGCAAGACCCATCTCTCGGAGACGCTGCCCCGCGAGCTGTACCTCGGCGCGGACACCGGAGCCGAGGTGAGCACCGGCACCTCGATCATGGCCGTGGAGTTCGACGGGGGCGTGGTGGTGGGCGCCGACTCGCGCACCACCACGGGCGCCTACATCGCCAACCGCGTCACCGACAAGCTGACCAAGATCACCGACCACATCTACGTCTGCCGCAGCGGCTCGGCGGCGGACACGCAGGCGCTGGCGGACATTGTCGCCTACCACCTCGACTTCTACCAGATGGAGAGCGGCGAGCCCGCCCAGGTCGCCATCGGCGCCAACCTCTTTGCCGAGATGTGCTACAGCTACCGCGACTCGCTCACCGCCGGTAAGAGAGGAGGTCATTTCGAATTGGATGATCTGGTCTTTCTAATTCTTCTCCCTCCTTTCCCCTCTTTGTTCAGGCATCATCTGCGCCGGGTGGGACCGCCGCCGCGGCGGCCAGGTGTACACCATCCCGCTGGGCGGCATGGTCACCCGCCAGCCAGTGTCGATCGGCGGCAGCGGCTCCAGCTACGTCTACGGCTACGTGGACGCCCACTTCAAGCCGAAGATGAGCAAGGAGGAATGTGCCGCCTTTGTCACCAACACGCTGACGCTGGCGATGACCCGCGACGGCAGCAGCGGCGGCGTCGTCCGCCTGGCCATCATCACCGAGGCGGGCGTCGAGCGCCGCCTGACGCTCGGCAACGAGCTGCCCGAGTTCTACCAGGGCTGAAGATAAGATCCCTCTCTCTATTTTCTAATCCCTCTTCAGTACACACACACACACTGCATTACTCTACAGTACTACTATTCTTATTCCTCAATAAACACACAGAATTTAAAATTGGTAATACAGACAGTGGAAGAAAGAAGACAGTAGAAAAGAAGAAGTTCAGTGCTCTCTCAGGCGACAAAGTCGAGCGGTCGATTGAAGCCGCCCTTGCGGTTCATGTACTGGCGGTACTTGCGCTTCTGCAGCAGATTCACCGCCGACACCTCATTCCCTACGACCTTCTTGCCGTGGGTGCTGTCGAACGTTCCGAAGCCCATCAGCTTCATCATCGCCTGCTCCTCCTCGCTCTTCCCCTCCAGGTCCGCCTCGGTGATCTCCGGCCGCTCGAGCAGGGCCTTCGGCACGGCGCCGCCTACTGCCACGCTCTTTGAGTGCTTCGAGGAGTCGTCTGAGGAGGTGGAATGGGATCGACGGCGGCCTCCGCCTGATGGAGGTGACCGGGAGCGACGACGAGGAATGCCTCGAGAGTGGCGGTCCTTGCTGTGGCGGCTGTCTCGGTCTCGATCGCGACGATCCCTGCTTCGGTCTCGCTCTCTTCGGTGGCCTTCATCGCGACGAGATGATCGGTGGTGGTGGGCAGCTTCCCTCACCGGTGGAGGTGAGCTCTGGCGAGGATTCCGCTCGCGACCAAAGTTGTCCACCTCAGAGCGACGGTCGCGTCGGTGGTCACTGATGACGGGGCTTCGACTTCGGGAGCGGAGGCCGCCATTTCGACGGCTATCTCGGCGGTGGTCTCGCTCTCGGTCTCGCTCTCGCTCTCGATCGCCACGTGATGACTTGTGGTGGTGGTGACCTCTTGAAGAAGAAGACGGTGGCGGAGATCGAGATCTGCTTCGCATTGAGGATGAGGGTGATGGTGATGGTGAAGTTCGGGAATAAGAGAGGATGGGTAATCAATCAGAGTCACTCAGAGGGTCTTTGGCTACTACCTTTGAACAATGACCGGAAATGGAGAATGAAAAGAAGTGGAATAAGCAAAGATACGAAATTGATCTCAAAGATTGGAAATTCGAGAAATGTCGGCAGTCGTAAACAAAAACCGCTCGCTGTCGGCTATAGTGACTGCACAGAGGCACTACTTTGCCTGTCTATTGCCACCCCGGCGTCCCCCATGTGGAGTTTGTTTTGGTCTTCGAGGATTTCTTGGAGTTTCGCAGAATGCACTCCACAGTGCGGTAAGTGTCTCTGTTTGCTGAAGTTTGCTAGTAAGCTAATCGGTCATCCTGTAGACTGTTTCTCCTCAGGCGATCCCTCCTGGTGAGAGGCCTTCAGCTGCACCGATTCCTCAACCACCGAAGACAATCACCACCACCACCACTGATTCCTGGTGCTCTACAAGCGAGGACCATCAGCTCTCGAATCTACGACCAGCTGACCTTCAAGGGACTCCTCTGCTCCAGCTTTCCCGACAAGTGAGCACCCACTGTTCTGCTGTTAATTCCTGCTAATTCTAATCCCGTAACCCCGTCTTCCAGTGCGGACGTCAACAAGCTGCTCTCCTCGAAGGCGACCATCTACGCGGGCTTCGACCCGACCGCTCCCTCCCTTCACCTGGGCAACCTCCTGGTGCTGGTCAGTCTGCTGCACCTGCTCCACCACGGCCACCGGGTGATCGTGCTGATCGGCGACGCCACCGCCCAGATCGGCGACCCCTCCGGCCGGGCCACCGAGCGGCCGCCCATCGAGGCCGACGTGGTGCGGGCGAACGCCGACGGGCTCGAGGCGGACGTCAGACGGGTGCTGGCTAACTACCAACAGCACTTTGCCACCCACCGCATTCCCCCGGAGAACATCATGTGAGTGGTGGTGAAGGGATGTGATTTCTATTTCATCGGTCTAATGATGATCACCTCGTTCCCTGTTTTAGAATCACCCGCAACGGCAGCTGGTACTCCCAGCTGACCGCCATCGAGCTGCTCTCCCACTACGGCCGCCACCTGCGCATGGGCCACCTCCTCTCGAAGAGCTCCGTCCGCGAGCGCCTCGACTCGCCACAGGGCCTCAGCTTCGGCGAGTTCAGCTACCAGCTGCTGCAGGCGTACGACTGGCTGCACCTCTTCCGCACCTACGGCTGTCGCTTCCAGCTGGGCGGACTCGACCAGACCGTCAACATCCACAACGGACACGACCTGATCAAGAAGTGCCAGGGCGACTACGCCACCTACGGCCTCTTTGCCCCCCTGATCACCGACGAGGGCGGGCGGAAGATTGGCAAGAGTGATGGTAGTGGTAGTGGGGGCGTTGTGTACCTCAGTCCCCAGCAGAGCACCCCATTCGCCCTCTACCAGTACTGCATGCGCCGGACGGACGCCGAGGTCGGCCGCCTCCTCCAGGCCTTCTCCTTCCGCCCGGAGCGGGAGCTGGAGACCCTCCTCCAGGCGCAGCTGGCCTCGCCCACGCCCTGGCGCCTCCAGAAGCTGCTCGCCCGCCAGCTGACCACGCTGGTGCACGGCCAGGAGGGCCTCGCCACCGCCACGCGCATCACCGACGCCTTCTTCAGCCGCGACCTCGCCCTCCTCGGCGCCCTCTCGCCCGCCGAACTGGCCGAGGTCTTCTCCGGCGCCGAGGAGTACTCCCTCGAGTTCGTGCCCGGCGGCCACCACCTCACCGCCCTCGACCTGGCCCTGCGCACCCGCTGCTTCGACTCGCCGCTGGCCGCCGTGAACACCATCGAGGAGGGCGGCTTCTACCTGAACTACGTCCGGGTGGACCGGCCCTCGCTGCCGCTCACCGAGCAGCACATCCTCCCCAACCACATCACCATCGTCAGCGTCGGCAAGAAGAGCCACCGACTGGTGCGATGGCTCTAGGGCTCTTTTCTTGCTTACTGTACATTTCCTTCACTCTTTGCTTAGTAGTAAACTGGTGGAGTTTATTGGGGGAAAAAGCAATATATGTTCAAGTGTTCAAATAAGAGGGGTGAGAAAGAAAAGAAAAAGGGCCGAGAGTATAGCCCAAGAAAGAGGGGGAAAGAAAAAAAAAGAGTATGGTACAGAATGGGTGAATGATCATGTGAATGGGTGTGTGAATGGGTGTGTGAATGTGACCTCCCCGATCAGACGAGCTGTCCTCGCTGATTTCCATTCTTCTCCCTGATGCGCCCTCGACGACCGCCACCGCCACCACCGCCTCCTCCCTCTGAGTCCTCGTCGTCTTCATTCATCTCATCGTAGTTGACGTTCTTCTTCGCCGCCCGCGAGGGTCTGCTCTCTCCGCTGCTGTGACTTCCGCTGCCTCCTCCCGCCGAACTGGAGCTGGCCGCCCTGCTTCGCTGTGACCCACTCGGTCCACCACCAATGGAAAGTGGTGCAGTGGTGGCACTGGCTCGTCGTGATCGTCGACGGCCATCGGCGGCGGCGTTCTCCTTGTCAGTCCCGCCGCCGTCCTCCTCGATGGTCGCGTCAGAGTCGCAGGCAACGGCCGAATCTCGAGCCTCCTCCTCTTCTTCCTCATCATCGTGGTCCTCATCATCGGGGTCCTCATCATCGGGGTCCTCTTCCTCCTCATCATCCTCCTCCTCCTCCTCGTTGTCCTTGGCCGTGCCTTCCTCTTCATCCTCATCATCGGAGTTGATGCGAGCAGCTTTTTCGCGGTCACCATCATCATCATCTTCTTCTTCTTCATCATCGCTCGATGCTAAAATCGCTGGTCGTCGCACTATCCTCCCGGAACTTGTCATCTGAAGCTTCGGCGGTCTGTCCTCCTCCTCCTCCTCCTCCTCCTCGGTGCCTTCATCTTCTTCGTCCTCCTCTTCCTCTTCATCCTCTTCCTCTTCCTCTTCCTCCTCATACCTGGCCTTCTTTCTCGTCCTCAGGCCGTGGTCTGAATCGTCAAATGGTGGTCGCCTCTTCGAAGTTCTTCTCCGCTGTGAGGCGGAGGCGGCCGATGACTGACTGGAGGCAGACTGATTGTGACTGCTAGTCGAGGGACGAGGACGACTGCTGCTGCTGCTGCTGGCTCCGTTCATGCCTGCGAAAATAAAGATCAGATCAGTAAATAAAATACTCAAACAAAGTATTAACTCAAACTCAAATTACCTGGAGTGTGGTAGCCATTGCTGCGCCTGCCACCTCCTCTCACCCTCCTTTCCTCCTCGTCATTGAGGGTAAAGGTGCTCAGTGGCTTCCGCCTGCTCCTCCCTCCACTGGTGGCACTCTTGTGGTCGGCCATGATCTTCCGCATCTTCTCCTCAAAGACCGACCCCAGCCGAATCGTCATCGAGTAGATCCTCGACTTTTTGTTGGTGTTAAACTGCTTGGAGTTGCTGAAGATGAGGCGCATGTCCTTGCAGAAGTCCGCCGGCGAGTCGTAGATGTCCGCCAGCAGCTGCTCCTTGACGGTGGTCAGGTCCATCGGCGTGTCGATCATCTGCTCGTAGGTGGGGTACTGAATGGGGTCCACGGGCGCCCGGAAGGGGCCGCTGTCCTGCAGGTCAAAGAGGTAGTCCAGCAGGTCGCGGCAGTTCTGCTGCCAGCTCCGGGGCGGCTCGGCGATGGCCGTCGCCGAGGCCCTCGACGGTCCGGCTCGCCTGGAGAAGCCTGTTCAAAAGGAAGGGAGTGTGTGAGAGTTGGAAATCATCAACAAGGTGATGATCACTACACTTACCGGGAAAGTGGTGCGATGGTGGGCCGTCCAGTGAGCTGTCCTCATCATCATCATCATCCAAATGATGGTAGTGCAGCGGTGGCCGCACCGTCCGCTGAGATCGTCGCGTCGAGGCGGCGGCAATGGCCGCCGAGGTCATCGCCAGCCGGGACAGTCGCGAGCTGTGTCTGCAATGAAAAGTTAGGAGTTAACAAAAAAGGTCGTCTAGAAGAACTTCCACTTCCACTTCGTACCTTGCACTGCCCAGTCGGTGACCACCACCACCACCCCGATGATGGCTATCCTCCTCGCTGTCGTCGCTAAAGTGCGCCCGGCGCTTGGTGGCCCGTCGCTCCCGGGTCGACCGCCGTGTGGGCTCCCCAGCCGAGGTTGAAGGGCCACCAGTGCCAATGCCATTGCCATTGAGGTGCTGCTGTCTGCCGTTCTGCTGCTGCTGCTGGTTCTCAAAGCCGCGCATAAACTCCTGCAGGTCGCCCATAATCTCGGTGTAGATGGGCATCGGGTCGTAGCAGTCGTGGTCGGTGATGAACCGCCGGAGGACGGTGCTGACGATCCTCGCCCGCCGCACAATCTCCGAGCCCTCCTCGTTGTACTGCAGGGCGTTCGCCTCGATGGCGGCCACGTCAAAGAGCACCGCCTCCTCCCGCCGGTAGAAGTGATTCTCCAGACGGGCCTTTATGGTCGACAGGTCCATCAGGTAGGCGATGATCATTCCGTAGATGGGGTGCACGTTGAGGTCCACCGGCACGTTGAAGTTCTCCGACTGGCCAAACTCCATCACGCGCAGGAGGCCGTTGTAGATGCGGTTGTCTGGGGATTGGAGGGAGTGATTAGGGGGTGAATGATTGCCAATGAATAGGTTACTGCTTACCCGTGTCCACCCAGTCATTGTCGATGATGGCCAGCCGCTCCTCCTCGCTGACGGGCATGCCGTCCTCGCACAACGTCCGGTCGAATCCCTCCGGAATGGGCTCCAGGTCCCAGGGACTGAGCAGCTCCTGGTCGCCGCTGGCCCAGGTCACGCTGAAGCACTGGAACCAGGTGTCCACTGGCGGGGATTGAGAGGTGCCAGCCCCTGAAGATGAAGATGAGCCGGGCATGTCCCGCCGGTGAGAGTTGATCAGCCCGATCCACCACTTGTCGTCGATGATGGCGCGAAACTCGTCCGAGGGCTTCCACTCCCGACTGATCGACTGGTCGTAGTACTTCTTCAGAATGATAAAGTCCACCACGTTCTCCACGTCGTGGTACTTGATTCTGTGGGGAGGGAAAGTTAGATGGTGATTAGAGCAATTAAACTCCCAAAAAGATCACTTACGTAAACCTTACGCCCGTATCGGGCTCCTCCTCATTGAGCGGATCCACTACGACCATCTTCAGCGTGGCCACCCTCACCCCGCATCCGGCCCGAATGTTGAAGGCGACCTCCTCCACCCGGGCAAAGATCTCATCATTGTCGCAGCCCTTCATCTTGAACGGCTTCACTGCGGGGTTCAGTCGGTAGATGTTCTTCGCCTTGACCGCGTTCAGGTACTGCTGGTGGCCGCTGCGGAAGTACACCACCTCGTCGCCCACCTGCGGAAAGTAGGGCGTCCGCCGGGGCCGGACGTCGGTGAGCCACTCGGGCGGGCGGAAGGCCTCCGGCAGGTCGGTGATCGAGGCAAAGTGGGCCTCGCGACGGGCCCGCGTCACACTGGCCAGCTCGGCCAGCTGCGCCCGGCGACGGGCTCGGTGCTCCTCGTCGTCCTCCTCCTCAGAGTCCTCCTGCTGGTGGTGGTCATCATCCTCCTCCTCCTCGGTTGATGACTCCTGTGCCTGTGCTGCTGCTGCCGCCGAAGTTGAGGCTGCTGCTGCTGCCGCTGCTGAAGAACTGGGCTGATCCCTCGGTCGATGTCCATTGTTACGGTTTGGTCTCCTTCCGCCGCCCAGTCGGTGGCCCCGAGTGGCGGCAGCAGCGGTGGTTCGGGTGATGCGTCGACCTCCTCTGCCCACCAGCTCATCCTCGTCGTCATCGTCGCTTTCCTCCTCTCCATCCATCCGCCGCCTCCTCCTTCTCTGCCTTCTGAAGTGCTCCATCTCCTCGTCCATTCGATTGGGCACTCGGCGCACTCTTCGGGGCCGAACTGGCCTCTCCTCCTCTTCGGCATTTCTCCTCTCTCTCAGCAGCGCATTCTCAAAGGTGGCCACCATGTTGCGCGCCCGTAGCCTCGCCTCGCGCGTGTTCATCAGCTGTCCGCCGGGAGCGTCCGCCTCTCCGTTGATTCTTCGAGAGCCACTGCCCCCCACTGCCCCCGCCGCCACGCCCCACTCGTCGTCCGACTCGCTCTCGCTGGTGGCACTGCGGCTGTTGGCACTGTAGTCCAGGTCGTTCTCCTCGTCGTCCTCGCTGAGCAGGTGCAGGTCGTCCAGGGCGGCCGCCCCCCCGATCGCCTCCAGCTCCCCCGGCCGTGGGGGCGGTGGCACCCTCACGCCCCGCCGCTGCACCACCACCCTCTTCTTGCTCCGTGTCAGCCGCTCCCGGGCGGCAATCTCCTTCAGTAGCTTCAGGTCGGACACCTCCGCCCGCTTCCGCCGCTCACTGGCGTAGTACTCCTCCTCGTGGGCGGCCAGCACCCGCTGCCGGGCCGCCTGCACCGCCACCGTCTGCTCCCCGAGCGGCGGGACAATGGGCTTGCGCTGCCAGTTCGGACGCAGCACGCCCCCGGCCCCGTAGAAGGCCGGCATCTGCAGGACGCCCTCCACGTCGCCGTTTCGGCGGTCTCGGGCGCCGCCCAGGTTGTCGCCAGCTTGCGCCTGCTGCTGAGGTCCTGGTTGCTGTTGAGGTCCTTGCTGTTGAGGCTCTCCTCCGCCTCCTCCTCCTGCCTGCTGTCCTGCCCGGGCGTCCTGGTGGCGCTGCATGGCCTCGATGCGCTGGTCCAGCAGCTGCTGTCCCTCTTCGTTCTGCTGAGCTCCAGGGGGCGGCGGCATGGGCTGCCACTGCTCCTGCCGCGCCTGCTCCCGATCGCCGCCGCCGTTTTCATTGTTGGACACCAGCGGCACCAGCTGGTGGTGGGCGCAGTTCTCCCGTCCGGGCACCAGCCGCTGCACCTCCGGCTCGTACGGGTTCCCGTCAATGTCCACGAGGAAGGCGGGCGGCATGAGGTGGGGCGCAATCTGCGTCTGCTCGTCAATCACGTAGTGGGCGGCGTCCCTCGCCAGCGGCCGGTAGTCCGTGTGGAAGAACATCTGCTCGGGAATCGGCTCGTAGGCGCGGCTGGTGGCCAGCCCAAACAGACTCAGGTGGCCGTGGCTGTCCGTGCTCACAAACATCGACCCGTCGGCGTTGAACTTGGCGTCAAAGATCGCCCCGTGGCCCTGGCCGTTGATGCCGTTGAAGAAGGTCTTGATGGGCGTGCCCGCCATCAGGTCCCAGAGGATGATCGCCCCGTCATGGCCCCCCGACAGCATCAGCCTCGGGTCGAGGGGGTGGCACTCCAGGACGAAGACCTCCTGTTCGTGTCCGTAGAGGACGTGCCGCAGCTGCCCCCTGGCCGCCTCCCACACCAGGATGGAGTTGTCGTTGACGGAGGTGACCACCAGGCTGTCGTCGCAGTTCCACCCGACCATGCTCACCCGCAGCTTGCGCAGCAGCTCGGCCGCATCGGCGCTGCTGACCGCCTGCCCGGGCAGCCGCTGGCTCATCTTCAGGGCAATGTTCTTCCAGCTCTGCCGCTCGTAGTACCAGATGCGGGCGACGCCGTCGCGGCTGCCGCTGAGAAAGCGCGTCGAGTGGTTGCTGAACTGCATCGAGTCGACGTGGTCAGAGTGCTCCTCAATCTCGAGGATCTTCGTGGGGCCGGCGGGCGCGGCCACGTGGTAGACGCGCAGGTAGTTGTCGCTGCTGCCCACCGCCAGGAAGACGCCCCCGGCGCTGAAGCTCAGGCAGAGGACGTGCGCCCCCGGCCGCTTCCGCTCCACAAACTTGGTCGGGTGTTCTGGTGGGGGGAGAGAGGAAGTGTTTTAGAAATTGGAAAGGGTAGTAAAGACAGCATACCTTTGAACTTGCGCGTCAGCGCATTGTACTCCCAGAAGCAGACGGAGCCGTCGTTGGAGCAGGAGACCAGGTACCGCTTCTCCGCGCTCTTCATCAGCGGACAGAACTTGAGGCCGGTGATGGTGGCGGAGTGCGAGGTGAGGATGGCCAGCGGCGCCGTGCTCTTCAGGCACCACACGCGGATGATCTTGTCGCAGGAGGCGGTGGCCAGCATGCTGTTGTCGTAGTCCACCGTCATGTCGGTGATCTCCTCCTCGTGCCCCCGCAGCGTGGTCAGCAGGCGGCCGTCCACCGCCGACCAGACCTTCACCAGGCGGTCGTCCGCCCCCGTGAAGATGTACTGGCCCGTCCGGTCGAAGGAGACGCAGTACACCGAGGAGAGGTGGCCGAGGATGCGCTTGTAGCGGTCGTAGCGTTCGTAGCAGCCCACCGGCCACAGCGCCGTCACCGGCTTCGGCCCACTTAGCTCGCGGCTGATCAGCGCCGGCAGGAGGTGGCCGGGGTGGGCGCCGGTGGTGAAGCGGGCGCTGGGCACCACCGGCGCGTGGTTCGGGTGGTTCGCGAGGAAGGAGATCAGCGAGGAGGGGTTCGTGTTCCGGTACCGGTTCATGCTGTTGTTGTTGCTGCTGTTCGAGTTTCGGTGCACCGTCAGCCGCAGCGGATCGGCCGGTTCCAGGGAGCGCAGGAGGCTGAAGCGGCCGCCCATCAGCAGCGAGCTGACGCCCACGGCGACGGGCGGTGGAGCCACTCGGGCGATGGCCGTCTCCGCCTGCTCCACCAGGCGGAGGAGGTGGTCGCCGGCGATGTGTCGATGTTCCGCCCTGACCTCGGCCACCGTGCTCATGGGCAGCGGGCGACCGGTGAGGGCGTCCGAGGTTTGCGGCAGCAGCCGCCTCGCCTCCAGCTCGCGGTGAAGGGCCGCGCTGACGCCGTCAAAGTTGGACGTCTCCAGGAAGCGGTAGATGAGGAAGAGCAGCTCGCGGGTGCGGTCGTCCACTGGCGGGCTGTTTGAAGTAGTTGAGGTAGTTGTGTAGGAGGAGGAGGAGGTTGTGGCGATTGGGATGATGCTGTTGCTGTTGGCCAGAGGTGATGGCTCAGTGCTGGTGGAAGATGAGGATGATGGTGAAGAGGATGTTGATGCTGTTGGGGGAGTGATCGACGACTGGGCGATGATGACAGCGGCAGTGGAAGTGGTGGTGGTGGTGGTGGTGGTCTCAGCCACCACCGAAGTCGTCTCCGAGGTGTCCATGGCCTCGCCAGCATCGGCCGAGCTCTCTGCGGCCTCGCTGTCCATCTCTTCTTGTGCGTTCCCTCTTGTTGATAGTGGTGATGGTGGTGGTGGTGGTGATGGTGGTCAAATGGAGATCAGGCTGCTTTCAGTCGGTCTTCAGCACAAAGTTGAGACTTGCTCTCGTCGGCGGCCAACACAGAAATGAGCGCAATAGCAGAGCGCAGAGGCTGAGTGAGCCAGCCAAACAGAACAGCACAATGGAGGGCGCTCCTACACGCTCGCTCCTTCGGCTGCTTACTCATCACACTGGCAGCGCTACTCTTGCACTGCCGCCACTGCCACTGCGGCGCTCACCTCGCGCCACTGTAGGAGCAGCCAGCCGCTGACGCACTCTCACTGCGCCGATGGAGGCAGGACAACTTTCGCCGCCGCCGCCGTTGCCTTCTCGTTTGCTCGCCACCGGATCCACACCGCGAGGTGTGTCCTCTTCAAGGGCACCTTAGGGGCGTGGCAAAGTGCAGGGGGGAGAAGTTGGAGGTAGTGGAGGATGATGGAGTACCGGTCGGGGTGAAAAGGGAAAAGGGTGAAGGACCAGGAATTGATGGGGGAGTGGTTGTGGTGGTGATGATAATCAGTGGGAGTGGGAGTGATCGAGGCAGACATGGTCACAGAGGAAGAGAGGAGGTAGTGGCGATGAAAAGGGTGTGAAGATTGACTCTTGGAAGCTGTCTTTGAATGGCCGATTTGCGAAGGTAAACAAAGGCAATCTGCTGCTGCAGTTCGGTGGACTTCCAGTGTTCTGGACTGTTCTTGAGTGGGTGTGCCGGTGCAGAGGTGAATTGGGTGATGGAACAGGGACTGGTGGAGAAGGGATTTGAGGTTGAAGGAAGAGGAACAAGTGAATTAGACTGGATCAAAGTTGGATCCCCAGTTGACCAGTATTTTGAGTGTCTGTGTGTGTGTGTTGTACTGGCTCGTCCATGTGCTATCCACGTGACTACCGTGCAATGTTTTGGTCGTCCACTGACAGTTCATCGACTGACTGATTTACAGTTTCTCTCTCCCTCCAAAAATGTGTGTCCTACTTTCAGTGCCCATCACTAATTGAGGTGCTCAACGGCGAGGATGAACCCCAAATGCGACATTCACCGATGGTCATCAATTTCGTGAAATTATCTCCACTAAAAATTTTTTCACCTCGATTCACCAGGTTGACCTGTTCTGGCCATGGCGCGCGCGCGCCCACCGCAGCCACCCGTGCATCTCCTCCTCACCGATTGCCTGCCTGCACTCGCTCGCTCGCTCGCTGTGCGCTGCACAACACACACACACACACTGGCTCACTGGAGTGCTACGGCGTAGGATCTCCGATGTCTGCCCGATGTCCTCACCACCAGGTGTGGACATGATCACCCTCCTCAAAAGCTGAACATCGAACACTCCCACCTGACCACCTCCTCCCTCGATGACTGCCATACAGGTCAATGGATGATCAGCTCAGTTACAGTTGTACTCTTCTCCCTTCTCCTCCACTAGCACAGCGCCGAGGTAGAGGTACTCTGCAGGCTGCATGGCAGCCTTCTGCGCATGTGGTCTTCCCACCAGTGCTGCTGATCGTGGACGAGGCAAACAAACAGTGCAGGCAGCGGGGGAGGCAGCATCTGCTGCTATTCAGTGTTTGTTCGGTGTTCACTGGTAGCAGTTCCCTCTCTCCCTCTTTCCTTTCCTTTCCTTCCCCTCCCCTCACATCTGGTGTCACTTTGCCAAGTTGGCTATTTTAGGAGCTGAGCTGTGCTGAGCTGTTGCTGGTCGAGGAAGTGAACTGAGAGGGGGAGAAGAAGGAAAGCTGAAGGAGGAGGAGGAAGATGAGGAGGATGGACGGCGACAAGACTGGCGACGAAGAAGAAGAGGAGGAAGAGGACGAGGAGGGTGGAAAGTGATCAAGAGATGATCAGAAGAGCACTTCAACTGCGCCCAGCAACGACAGACTTAAAGGTCACATCTTCTGCTGGAGATATTGCACCCTCATATCCTAATCATCTCTTGGTAGTCATCGCAACCAGCCGTCGCTTCTAAGGAGCAAGTAAGTCTTTCCAGTGTTTCGGTGTAATCATCATCTAACCAGTCTTCTTGTTTACTACAGATAATGTGATTCACCCCGATCCACACCCCTCGTATACGTAATCCACGTGCCAAACAAAGACAGACTCTTCAGTGCCAAATTATCAAATAATAATGTCTCTGAGGAGCAGCAACTTTGATCTGATCTTTGCCGATGCGGACAGCAGCAGCAGTGGCCTTGGTGCACCACCATCCTCGGCGTCCACTCTGCAGCTGGACACTGTCGGCCATCACCACCCCCACCACCCCCACCACCACTTTTTACCTCATTCTCAGTCCTTAAACTTCAACGATGTCAGTGCATCATCATCATCATCCTCGGCTGCTGGCAGCGAGTGCTTCCACATCATCCGCAACATTCTCTCGATGCTCAATGGCGTCAACGCGGAGACTGTCCGGAAGAATCCCAATGACATCTTCATGCTGCTCAGGTACGGATCTGCTGAGGGCGCTAATCAGCAGCATCATCAGCAACCGAACAACAACACCAACTTTGTCTTCCACTGCGAACTCTCCGACCAGTTCTGCCAGCTGATCATCCGCATCGGCAGCCTGGGGAAGCTGCTGCTGAAGATCCTCAACTACCTGAACTACTACAGTCTGAAGCGGTCTTCGGACAGCCGGACGACCTACCCGATGTTCGACGAGGCCCTCTCCGGCACCAGCAGCAGCACCCTCTACGGCAAGTCGACGCTGGGCAACATCAAGCAGTACTTTGTCAACTCGGCGCACCAGGAGATCAAGCTCTACCACTACCATCTCCTGATGATCGAGGCCAAGTTCAGGGTCCTCGGAGGGAATAATGCAGGGAGATTCAATCTGAGCCACAACCCGAACGCCAACGTCCACTTTGCCCTGCGGCGCATCCTCCTCTGGACGGACGAGTGGCTTGCCAAGTTCCTCTTCCTCGCCGACCTCCTCAAGGCCTGCCTCGACCTGAAGGGCGTCTCCCTGCTGAACGCCGTCCACGACCACAGCCAGCACGGCGACCCGATGGTCCGCCAGCTCGCCCGGGGCGTCCTCCACCAGACGCTGAAGCCCTTCATCGGCAACGTCTTCGACTGGCTGCTCACCGGCGAGGTCCAGCTCGACATTGGCGTCGACTTTTTCATCCGCAAGAAGGAGAAGGAGGTAGGCGCTGGGAGTTTTTGTTTGTTGAAGTTCTTGTTCTTGTTTACCATTGGCGAAAAAGCTTTAGTTTGATTTTCACTTACTTATACTTCTACACTAGTGACGATAGATGGCGACAGCGGCGTCGTTCACTTTTGTTTTTAAAAGCTCGGAACGCCATCTATCGGCCCTGGTGGAGAAGCTGTAGTTCCAAAAGTCACCAAGTGCTCCGGGTGGCGCTAAATCCGCGTCACGTCCTTTCCGAGCGTCCCCTGTTAAATTGTGTTTTTCTGCCAAACTGAGAAGCCTGCCATTGACAAGCGCTTTGTTTTGCTCTTGATAGACTCTGCTGGACATTGTCCCGCCGAAGGCCGTCGCCGAGGAGGAGGAAACGTTCGGTGCCAGCAGCACCCAGCAGGACCCGGAGCAGTTCGAGTGGCGTCTGTACACGGTGAACGAGTGCCAGCTGCCCAGCTTCCTCTCACGCCTCTCCCTGCGGAAGATCTTCCTGATCGGCAATGCCGTCCGCCTGCTGCGGTACATGCTCCGGGAGGAGTACGACGCCAAGTACGCCACCGAGCTCTTTACCCACTCGCCCATCATGGCCAGCTATGAGACACTGAAGCGGTTCGTCTACAAACAACTGGACAGTTATGGCGGTGAAGGAGGGAGTAATGACAGCACCGGGGAGACGGAGACGGTCCTCGGTCAGTCGATCCATCCACGGCAACAACATCATCAGCAGCAGCAGCAGCACTCATCCGAGGAGAGCAAGTTCTTCTTTGAGCACCCGCTGGTGGACGAGTTCGACCTGCTGCTGGACGCCTACTACGAGGTGATCAACGAGGAGGTCTTCCGCCTGCTCGCCATGACCGAGCTCTCCGCCCAGTTCGAGACGCAACTGGGCTACGTGCTGATGCAGCGAGGTGACTTCTACGAGTCCCTCATCGACTACCTCCTGCCGCTGCTTCGGAAGCCGGCCGCCGAGGTGGTCAACATTGTCTCGGCAAACGGTGGACATCAGGGAACCTCGAGCAGCAGCAGCTCTGGCAACTCCCTCCACCAGATCTTCAACATGTTCCTCGTCAATGCGAAGCTGATTGAGCTGGCGCAGGTGTACCGCATCGACTCGCTCCTCTGCGGCGGCGATTCTCAGTCCTTCCTGGACAGCCTCGTCTTCAGCTTCGCCAGCCGCCCACCGCCTCTCAAGCATCACCTCGGCTGGGACATCTTCACCACGCGCTACCGCTTCACGAAGAACGTCTACGCGGTCCTCTTTGAGGCGAGCAGCGTCCGCTACTCTCGCCTCTTCCGTTCGCTCTTTCAATTCCGCCGCGTCCTCTACGACATTCGCGCCACCCAGCGCCAGGTGACCTACTACCTGAGGCGATTCAGCCGCCGCCGCCAGCACTCTGCCTCCTGCAGCAAGCTGGGCAGGCCGGTCCTCCAGCTGCTCCGCCTCCTGCACTACCTCCTCTTTCACCAGTTTGGCTTCATCAGTCGCATGTACCAGCACTTTGGCTCGCAGATTGCCTCACACTGGAACTCCGTCTTTGCCCCCCAGCTGCTGAGGAGTGGTGGTGGTGGTGGTGGTGGTGGAAAGAAGCAGCAGGCGATTGGGAGCATCGAGAAGCTGGTGAGGGCCCACGAGCGCTTCCTCTCCTCCATCGAAGCGATCGTCTTCTTCGGGCGGTCCCATTCGATGATCGCCGCCTTCGCCGCCGTCAACGACTCGGTGGTGGACTTTTGCGAGGCCTTCGCCGAGACGGAGCTCTTTCCCACCCTCCAGGCGATGATCGACTCGGAGGAGTCTGATGACTTTGAGGAGCTGCAGGCCATTGCCGAGTCGCTCTTTCGCCACCAGTTCAAGGTGTCGATCGTCATCAGCAAGTACCGCTGTACGGTGGGCAACTTTATCAGCCTGGCCGCTGCGGCCAGCAGTCAGGAGGAGGCCAGCGCCAGTCTCCAGTTCAAGTACGACATTCGCAACTACGGGCCCTGCCTCGACCACCTCTTTAGCTGTCACACCAAGAGGAGTGGCAGGGGAGAGCAGGACAATACTAACACTACTTTCTAGTCTGTACATGTGCCAAACACACTGTAGTCAATAAAACAAACAAATGATGATCATCAGGCCTGTGCTTTATTTTTACTTCGAACTCCACCACCTCCTTCAACCTTTGCTCTGTATTTAAGATAGATGTTGGTGAAAAGTGAGGAGAAGACGATGGTGATGCCCAGGACGCCCCACACCGTCAGCGGGTGGCCGAAGATGAGGATGCTGAGGAGGATGGCCAGCACCTGGCGGAGGGTCATGATGAGGGTGAAGAGGACGGCGCCGAAGCGGGCGATGGTGTGGTACACAAAGAGCTGACCCACGGCGGAGGCGGTGGCCAGGAGGAGGAGGTCGCGCAGGAGGGCGGGGTTGCCGGGCAGGAGACGCAGCGCGGAGAGCAGCTCCGACTGGGAGAAGAGCGAGACGGAGGTGAAGCAGAGCGACCAGAGGTTCACGGCGGCCATCATGTGCACCGAGGAAAGGGAGGGGCTGCCGTCGAAGAGGGCCGCCTGCCAGTTCGAGGTGAAGGAGTCGAAGGTGAGGTAGAGCGTGAGCAGGAGCAGGCCGCTGACCAGCATTTGGGATGGGGAGTCACCAGTGGAGTTGTGATGGTCGATTCGGTGCTTCACCTCCTCCTCCTCGTTCAGCAGAAACAGCCAGATGCCCACCGAGATGCTCAGGGCGAACGCCCACTCGACCCTCTTGTAGCGCTTTCCGCCGACGACCACCGACATGAGCATCACCGCCATCATCTTGCCGCCCTTGGAGAGGACCTGCACGGGGAAGCTGACGTACTTCAGCGCCTCGTACTGCGCCCAGCTGCTGAGGATGTTGCTGAGAGAGCAGTAGCTGTAGCGGTAGAGGGCCGGCTGGCGGGAGTGCAGCAGGTAGGCGGACAGGTGCCGGCGGTGGCTGGCCACCAGACTGCCGCAGGCGATGCTGAAGGCCAACAGGCGGCAGAAGAAGATGAGGAACTGGGCGTTCAGAAAGCGGACTGAGTACATCGAAGGATGGGAGGCAGAGGGTGAGATGGAGATGAGGCCATTGGTGGTGGTGCTGTTGTGGTGGTGGTGGTGGTGAGCGGAGGAGAAGAAGTCAATCTCGATGAGGTACGCCTGCGTCATGATCTTCTCCTGCATCAGCCCCCAAGTGAGGTAGGAGGCCTGCAGGCCGAGGAAGCAGTAGAGCAGGCGTAGGCCGGAGCTCAGCCACCTGGCGCGCAGTTCCTCCGCTGATAGAGTCTTGTGGTGATCATCATCATCGGCGTTGATGGTGGTGAGGGGAAGCTGGGCGTAGGGAATGCCGTCCACGTCGTTGCCAAACACCAGCAGACGCAGGTACCGATTGGAGGTCAGTCCTGGAGTGGGGAAGTGGATTAGTTGTTTGTTTGTTGACAGTGCAAGTGCTGATTCTTACCCTCGCTGAGGTATCCTCGCTTGGCGAGGGTGACCACCAGCGCCAGCGGCACTGCCACCCACAGGTACCCGGCGCAGTTGGTGGCGAAGCGGACCGGCCAGCTGTCCTCTAGGTGCCATCCTTGGGAGGGTGATTTGAGTAGCTTCTCTTCAGATGCATTCAGGGTTTCAGTGGGGAGAAGGAGACAGATGATGGTGGTGATGATGACCAGAGAAGAGTGCATGACTGCCGGCAGAGTATCACAAGTGGAAGTGAGTCAGTTTTAGAATAGACGCGGAATGTACAGCTCGGAAGGAGGCAGGCAGGATGTCTGCTGATGGGGAGATAAGTGCTGATGGTGCTGCTGCTGCTGGCAGGAGACTCCACGCTGGCAGAATGTTCAAGCCAAAATAAGATGACCGGCGAAAAAGTTCGAATGCTGGTGGTGGTGGTGGTGGTGGTGGTCACCCTCTCATTAGCTGATGACTTGTCATTCAAAGCTGCTGCTGCTGCTGCTGCTTGTTGTGATGACGGTGATGACTGCCACCAGCTGCGATTGCAGTAGCACTTTTTTCGGGTGAAAAGCTTCAGCTCGACGATTGGCGGTGTCCATCACCACGCTGCCTTCCCATTTTGGTGCAGTGGATGAAGGTGCAGTCGATGGCTCCTCTCCTCTCTCAATCGTGCGTGACCATCAGCCGTGACGGCGGCGGTGAATACCATTACCTGCTGCAGCCAGAAAGATCACCGGGGGAATTCAGTGGTGATATGCCACGGCGAAGTGCCCGGCAAAAGACAATGCCTGTCACAGATTGAGATTGTGTTGTGTTGTGCTGTGTCTGTCTCTGTGTTGTCCTCGCCTGTGCCTCGCTCAGTCTTCGGACAGAAGTACCAGTCGGGCAGGTGTCGGACAGACAGTTTCAGTTTAATCAATGATGATGGTGGTGGTGGTGGGACTATTTACAAGTGATCAGGAGGATGATGATGGTGATGGTGATCATTGTTGAGTGGGCGGTGGCTCGGAGGAGGAAGCTACCTCCACCTCCATCGCCTCCTCCTCTTCAACTTTCACCCTGACAGCAGTGGAAGTTCCAGGGTCACTCGCTTTCTTCTTTTCCTTTTCCTTGTCTCTCCTTTTCTCTTTCTTCTTCTCAGTCTTCTCTGTCTCCTCGGCCTTGAAGAACGCCCTCTCCTCCGGGCTCCTCCTCTTGAGCTTTCTCTCGTACTCCGCCAGCTCGTCATTGAACCGCCTCAGAGTGTCCAGATCGGGCACCCCCATGTGCGCCATCACCTTGCTGACGGTGTCCACAAAGTCGGTGCTCCCTCCACCGGTGGTGTCCACCAGGTCCTGGTCGTCGCTGAAGGTGCGCATCAGCGAGGTGAACTGCGCCAGGTAGGTGGCCAGCACGTCGGTCATCACCTCCAGGCACTCGCCGCTGCAGGCGGTGAAGCCGGCGTGGGTGAGAATGAGGATGACACTGTCTCGCAGTTCACGGGACAGCACCGAGTAGACGCCCGAGTCGTCCGTCTCCAAGGGAGCAACGTTGTCTTCTTCTTCTTCTGCAGGAGTGGAGGCCAGTATCGTCTTCAGGGCCTCGTAGAAGGGCGAGGTGGTGGGCGGCGGATTCTTCTTCTTTGGCTGTTTGAGCTTTGTCTCTGCTGCTGCTGCTGATACTGCAAAGACTCGATTCTCCGCCGGCCGTTCACTGCCAATGCTGTCGTCGCTGCAGTGGGTGGCGTTGATGACCGCCGCGAGCATGTCGTGCATCTCCACCGTCGCCAGACTAGGCAGCTCCTCGCCCCAGACCCGTTCAGGGCACTCCACCACCTCGGCGAGGATTGGCCGCTTCTGCTGCTGCTGATTGGAAAAGAAGTGTTGGTAGTTCAGTGGTCGTACAAGCTTCCCTCCCACTTACCGATGTCCTTCTCCTCCCCCTGCTTCCCTGGTCATCTTCATCGGTGGTGGTCATGATTTGGAACTGTTGTTGTCGTTGTCGTGGTGATCATCACCCCAAAACACTTGTCCGCTCTCTACGGAAGGCGCTGCCACATGTTCGGCCATTTGCACCCTTTCGGCCATCTGTCTGCTTGTTGTTTTGTTGCTCAGCTGCTGACGCTTCAGTGCACAGCAGCAGCAGCAGCAGAATCGTCTGTTCCACTGATGCGGATTCACAATCCAATCCAATCCAATCCATCCAATATTACCTGTCACACTGAGGACCCCTGAAGAGGAGGAGGAAGCAACAGACGACATCAGCGGCAGAGACAACAATCACCGACGACAATCACCCACTGAACCTCGGCTTGCAATTCGAACTTGTTTCACTGTGTGGAGTTTTGGAGCTCATCCACTGGAGCTGTAAAGTTTTTTATTTCTGGTCAGTGCTGCAGAAGTGCTTCAGTCGCTTCATTCATCAACGGTAAGTTCCCACCTCATCTCTTCCACCTGCATCTCCTCCTCCTGCTCACCTGTTATCGCTGTACTTTCCCAATCACCTTCAGCATCACCATCTGAAGATCACCATCTCTGCAGCAGTTGTGAAGTCGTGTTGGCCTGGCGCTGTCCACTCTCCTTTTGCGTCAGCAGTCTTTCTCTGTCGTCAGACTCCGTGCGTTGACTCCAAACTGCAACTCTCTCCACTGTGCACTGACAGCTGTCTCTCTCTCTCTGCCATTTCTCCACCATTTCTCACCTCACTTGACTCTCTCTCTCTCTCTCCCCTGTGCTCTTGTGCTCTTCTATTTCTGTTTCTCCGCGGTGGCAGTGTGTGTCTGGTGAGCATCCCCATTGAGCACATTTCCTTTCCTTTCCTTCAGCTGCTCTGTACTGTGTACTGTGTGCTGGCAGTGCTTTGTGCCACGCATCCAATCGGGTGCTCAGTGCCATTGCTTCCTGTCCTGTCCTCTCTCCCAGTGGCCACTTGCACTCACTCACTCACTCACTCACTCACTGCAGCTAATCTTGGTCCCTCATCTTTCACTGCTCCACTTTTCTCCTCCTGCACCTACACCTGCACAGCTCTACCTCGATGCTGCTGACCAGTCTGATCGTCGTGGTCCATGTCCATTCCGTCCCTTCTCAATCCGACAATCTGGTCCCCTGATCCCTCGCCTCAGCAGTAGTAGTGAGCAGAGGATGTAGTGAGGCGCTCTGGGCGACTGCTCCGATCGTCTGCAGATGATCGTCGTCGGCAATGGCCATCGACAACAACGACAACAACACCACCACCAAAGCAGCTTGAATCTCCTCTAGTCTAGCGAGACACCAAACAAACCAAACAAGCCCAATCTACGTAAACAAGACCACTTCTATCTCAAAGTTCTCTCTATCTTCTGTTCTCTGACCCGACTCAATCAGCGATCAATCAGCGACTCCCTCGTCTCTCTCCCTATCTCTCTCGTGCCTTACCCGTTATCATCCTTTTATCAAGTTTTATCCTCTGTTATCTCTCTCTCTCTTACTACTCTACTTACCTTTTAATCATCATCATGTCTGGCGGCCATCAAGCACTGGGGAACAACAGCAGCACAACCAGTGGTGCATTGAACTCCACAAACACGACAGCGGCAACAACATCAGCGGCCCCGCCGATGGCGACCACCTCCTCTTCGGGCTACCACCACCACCGAGCACCCTCGATCGGTCAGCATGCCATGGTCAGCCACCACTACAACCGCCCTCCTCCACTTCCCACCACTTCGGGCCATCGTCGAGCCAAGTCTGCCGGTCAGGCGTCTTCGGTGTACGCCCGCGAGCAGCAGTACCTCGCGGCGCAGTCCCACTACGCGGCCACCGGCCTCTACGCCCACCACCAGTCGCAGGGGGAGCAACTGGACTCGGCCTCCATCGCATCGGCCGCCGCCTCGCAGCTGTGGACCATCGCCCCGGTGGTGCCCGTCGTCAAGCGGACCACCTCGGAGAAGACCATTCGACTGATTGCCGATGCGCAGGCCGCCCCGCCTCCCTACTACTACGGCGGAGTTGATGGAGGTGGACATCATCACGGCCACCACCACCACGGCCACCATCGCAAGCACAGCAGCATCAAGTACGCCAGTCTGAAGGCAGCGGCCGCTGCAGAAGCTACAAAACTCCAAGGACATCAGCAGGGACATCAGCTCTCGGTGGACCTAATGGCCGCCGACGATGACAGCCTCTTCACCGACACTACCACCAGCAGCAGCGAGGACGGGCAGTGCGGCTGCAGCTGCAGCTCGCTCTGCTCGGTGGCCTTTCCCTCGCTGCAGCCCTTTGCGCACATCCAGATCTTTGTCTTTCTCTGCTGCATTCTGGTCACCCTGCAGCAGGCCCTCTCCAGCGGCTACTTCAACAGCGTCATCACGACCATCGAGAAGCGCTTCGACATTAGCTCCCAGCTCTCCGGCGCCATCGTCTCCACCTTTGAGCTGGGCAACCTGGCCACCATCATCTTTGTCAGCTACTTTGGCACCCATCGCCACATACCACGGTGGATCGGCACCGGCATCGTCGTCACCGCCCTCGGCTCGCTCCTCTTTGCCGGGCCGCACTTTATGTCGCTCAATGGGGTGGGCAGTGGCGGCAGCGGTGATGGTAATGGGAACGGAAGTGGCCGCGGTTCGCTGGACAGCTCCGACGCGAACACCTGTCGCATTCCGCAGCCGCACCTGAGTTCGCCCTTCCTGGAGAAGGCCAGCTCGTTCATCAACCCGCCGACGGGGAAGGTGGACTACTCCGACCCGACCTGCGACGGCGACGAGGCCACCCAGCGGAACATTGCCCCGCAGATGCTCGTCTTCATGGTGGCCATGGTGCTGATCGGCTGCGGCGGGACGCCCATCTTCACCCTGGGCACCACCTACATCGACGACCACGTGCCGAAGGAGAGCAGCAGCATGTACATGGGCTGCATGTACAGCATGGTCGCCTTTGGCCTCGTCTGCGGCTTCCTCCTCGGCGGCTTCTTCATCAACGTCCACGAGAACGCATTTGGCACCGGCCTCCTCCCGCCCGAGCACGTCTTTCCCGGCCACCCCAAGTGGATCGGCGCCTGGTGGGCGGGCTTCATCCTCCTCGGCGTCCTCCTCCTCATTGTGAGTTGGGTTTGGGTTCTTTATTTTACTTTTCTTTATCCTTTCTCTATCTTTGCAGATTGCCATTCCCTTTTTCATCTTTCCCAAGTCACTGAAGGCAACCACGGGGAAGCGATGCAAACATGAGCTTGGGGAGCCACAGCCTCAGCAGCAGCAGCTGAACACCTCGAGTAGCTCGAATGCTGCTGGAGCTGTCATTGAGCGGCGTGCCTCCTCCTCCACCAAGGCCGCCATGATGGAGGAGACGCTGCAGGGCGAAGGGTCGCTCTCCTTTCAGCAGTCCTCTCGCAGCGAGAAGTACACAAAGGGCGCCGTGCAGTACGGTCAGTCGCTGGGCGAGATCCCCGCGGCAATGTGGCGCCTGGCGACCAACCCCATCTACATGGTGACCTGTCTGGGCAGCTGCATGGAGCTGGCCATCGTCTCCGGCTTTCTCATCTTCCTCCCCAAGTACCTGGAGACGCAGTTCTCGCTGGGCAAGTCGGAGGCGAACCTGTACGCCGGTGGGATCGCCATTCCCGGCGCCTGCGTCGGCATCTTCCTCGGCGGCTACCTCCTCAAGCGGCTGCAGCTCAGTCCGAAGGGGGCCATTCAGGTGGTCCTCTTCTTCAACCTCCTCTGCATGGGCCTCTACACGGCGCTCTACTTTCTCGGCTGCGAGAACGTCAAGATGGCCGGCACGACGCTCCCCTACGCCAACTCGTGAGTAGATCGGAGGAGTTTTGAAAGAATGTTTTTCTCATTGTGTTTTCTGTTCCCCGCAGTCACTTTGAGGGCGGCGGTGGCACTGGCGCCGGTCAGCACCATCCCTTCTTCCGGCCGAACCTGACGAGCGACTGCAACCTCGGCTGTCGCTGCTCCTCCAACGACCTGGAGCCGGTGTGCGACATTCGCAACAAGATCAGCTACTACTCGCCCTGCTTTGCCGGCTGCACCAGCGTCGACCGCTACGGTCAGCGGGTGCAGAACTACAGCAACTGCGCCTGTCTGCCCACCGGAGGAGGAGGAGGAGGTGCTGGCGAGGTGACCATGGTGCCCCTGGTCGTGCCCGGGCCCTGTCAGAACCAGTGCAACGCCATGATGCCCTTCATGGTGCTGCTCTTCTTCATCACCCTGGTCGTCTCCATCACGCAGATGCCCGTCGTCATGATCACTCTGAGGTAGTTTGATTGTGCTTTGGCTGAATCTAAGTTTTCTCCTTTTGCAGATCGGTGGAGGAGGAGGAGCGGTCGCTGGCGCTGGGCATGCAGTTTGTCCTCTTCCGTCTCTTTGGCTACATTCCCTCGCCCATCGTCTTTGGCAACGTCATCGACTCCACCTGTCTGGTGTGGAAGGCGCACTGCGGACTGCAGGGCGGTTTCTGCCTACTCTACAACATTGAGCAGTTCAGAATACGGTCAGTGGGGGGAGTGTGTCCTGCATTTGATTTTCATTGCATTCTTTTTGCAGGTACGTGGGCATCTGCTCGATGCTGAAGGTGACCGCCGCACTGCTCTTCTTCCTCGACTGGCTGCTGATTACCTACCGCGAGAAGAGGGAGCTGAAGCGAGCCGCCACGCTGCCCGTCACCTTTACCGCCGAGGAGATTGTCAGCTCCATCATCAGCCTCGATCGGCTGTCGGTCTTTGGAGGTGCTTCAGGAGGTGCTGCCGGTGGTGGAGCTGGTGCCTGGGGCCCGGAGACGATTGCCGAGACGGACGAGGAGACCAGCGCCGCCGGACAGTCGGTCGCCAGCAGAAGTGCCGCTGCCGGAATCAATTGCTCGACCGGAGGACCGGGCGATTCCGACTACAATTCGGCCATTGAAGAGGAGGAGGAGGAGGAGGAGGAGGAGGACAGCTCCAGCGACCTGCCAGTGATCACTGACGCCACTCCGCTGAACTCTACCGCCACCGAGACGTTCCCGCTGGAGGCCATCGGTGGCACCAACAGTCCGGTGGTGGTGGTCACACGACAGCCGCCAGCACGACACCGACGACACCACTCGCAGTCGCACTTTAACGTGTAGGAGAAGAAGAGGAAGAAGATCCAAAGGTGGAGAGAACACACTCCACGCCCCACACACCCACACCACACCACAGCTTCACTTGTACAACACACCTGTGATATGAACATGTTCTTCTTGTTGAATTGTATTACTTGCAATCCTTTATGGCTAATTAAAGCAATCCTCAATCAATCTTTGTTGTCTACTTGTGTATCTCATTAGGACTCTCTTGAAACAGAGTCATTTAGGTCATTTCAAAAGGGAAACTTTACCAAAAGAACTTTAGCAATCACAGCGGGAAATGTTGCCGGCAGCAAAGTTAGTTTGGATTTGGACGGTCTGGCCGAGGGGTCCGAGATCTCGAGAACGACTGAAGCTACAAAGCTGACACTCCTAGCGTTTACTAAGCTATTTTTTCTGATTTATTTGGCAAAAACAGTTTGGTCCTAGCTGGTCCCGTTGCGGAGATATTGTCTAACACCCACTTCTTTAGTTTCGGACACTTGCCCAATTTCGGTAAGATGTTCAGGATGCGCTGTTTTTAGGGGCGGAGCTTGCGGCTCCTTCTTGTGTTTTGGAACGCTGACTTTGGATAAGGATATCTTTGGTGCTACTTTATCAATCAAGCTCAAATAAACTCTAAACGACCAATTAGAATCTCATCTTTTGTTTAATACCTGAGATAACCAAATTCTAAACAGAAATACTTGAGAATTTGCATTGCCAAAGTTTGTTTACATTGATGCATACCCAGGCTGGCTGCCTTTGATCCCGCCTCTTTTTTTGCAGTTTTAAGTTTTTAATTATTTTAAGTACTTTTAATTGGCCAATTGTTTTAAAACTTGGCACACATAAACTAGAGTATTTTTTTGTAATTATACAATTTTATATAGATTTTTAACTTTAAAATCCAGCTATTTAATCACATGCTAAAGTTTTAAGTAAAATTCTCCATAGAGAATACATGGGGAATTTTGAGATTTTTTCAAAGATTTTTTTGGAGTATTTTTATTCAACAAATTTAAAAAAAACTTGGCACACACAAACTAGAGTATCTTTTAGTAATTGTAAAATTTTATTTAAAATTTTTATCTAACAAACCAGCAATTTGATCACATGTTGAAAGTTGGGTAAAATCCTCCATAGAAAATGCATAGAAAGTTTTGCTTGTTTTGAAAAGAATTTTAAAAATACTTTAACTCAACCGATTGTTGTAATTCTTTTTGCATTGTACTTTTAAAGAGTAGATCTTTAATTGGTAAAATTTTAAAGCTAAGTTTTTAAGTAATTTCTTATCTAAAAAGTGATCTAAAGTTTTAAAGATAAATTTTAACAATTAAATTATTTATAATTTTAATTTATGCTTAAATAAAAGTGTGCAGCAAGTCATTGGCTTTCATTTTACTAAATTGCATTGTTACAACAGGTACCAGCGCCGAGAAATTCAAATTGGAAAGTTGGGAAGTTTTTTGAAAAGAATTTGCGAGAAATGTTTCGGAAAGATGAGTAAGTGGGGAAAATTGAAGTTCTTCCCTGGGAATTTTGTTTCCGCCATATCTCGAAAACGGTTTGAGTTATAACCAAAAGCTTTGGAGCGTTTGTGTAGACGACTAATTAGAATTTTTCAAAACTAAAACCGAGATCATAGCATGTCACATGCTTGAGAAAAACGCAAAAAACTGTTTTGAAACTTTGAAAAATCATTGCAAAAAATCTGTTGATTCGATTAATTTGAAACTTGACATAATAATTGTTCATTAGTAGTAGCTTAATTGTACATTAAAATTAATTTACTCACCACTTAAAAACAATTTTTAAAAAAATTTTAAAATTTTAAAATTTAATTTTACACATGCGCCACCTGTCGGAGCAACTTTATTCTAGCGTAGGAATGTGCCCCTAGTCTTGTAAATAATATAGAAAAAAAGAATTAATTAATTCCGTCTACCCATCGCCAGAAAAACCCATTTTTCGTTTCTCCGGAAGTACCGTACCGATTGGTCTGAAACTTGGTACAGGCACCGTACACTGCTAAACAAATGATTTCCCGTTGCGTTTTTTAATTTGCGGTGTAATTTTTTAATAAAAAAGTTAATTTCAATGTTTAAAAATGTTTTTAACAATGATGCACTGTTTTGATTAAATTAAAACTTAGCTTATAATTAGGGGCATAATCTGAACTTTAATTGGTGCAAGTTTCAGCTCAATCCGATAAACAGGCGTGGAGAAACAGGAGTTTGAAAGGAGACCTCCATTTTGGACAACTCGCCGAAGAGAGCTAGTGTGCGACAAATGCTATGAAGGCGGAGCTCATTTAAGGCGGAGCCTGCCACTTCTCCCTGCTTTTGGAATCTTGACTTTGGATCGTGATATCTCCGGTGCTGCTGCACTGATCAAGCTCTGATAAACTTTAATCGATCAATTAGAATCTTATCTTTCGTTTGGTACCTTGGTTGGTGTAGTTTTATTAAGAATTGGCTAAGAATTTGCTTTGCAAAAATTTGTTTACAATGATGCATACCCCGACTCAGCTGCTTTTGCTTTCGCTTCTCAGTATGAGCTTTTTCTGCCACGCCGCTGCTGGCCACATCTGCCGGCAGATGTAGCGAAGCTGTAGTTCACAAAGTCGCCAAGTGCAACTGATGGCGCTAAATCCGCGTCACGTACACTGTGTGCGGCTCAGGAAAAAATCTGGTTTTTGGCCAATCTGACAGCCCTGCCAT